>Ga0256405_10000423_pt1 | contig 139566 bp, 141 predicted proteins | sample RumenRJG_02DNA_FD_189096 | JGI IMG/M metagenome (GOLD analysis project Ga0256405, IMG submission 189096) | Bovine rumen microbial communities from Lethbridge, Alberta, Canada - RJG_02 | ecosystem: Host-associated > Mammals > Digestive system > Stomach > Rumen | place: Canada: Alberta...
GAGTCGGAGGACGGCATAATGAAGGCAAGCGATACTCTTAAAAACATAAGCGACGACGGCTGGCGCTGGGTAATACAGGGGCAAATCGAGGGGAAAAAGCGCGACTACACGAGCGGCCTCCTAGCTGCAGAAAGACGAGGTCGTGCAGCAGGGCTTGAGCAAGGAATAAAACAAGGACTTGAAAAGGGAATAAAAGAGGGGCTTGAAAAGGGCATAGAGCAAGGGCTTGAACAAGGCATGCGTCAAAATGCAATTGAGACTGCAAAAAAGTTACTGACAGAGGGAATTGCTCCCGAAATGATAGCAAAGTGCTGTTCCCTCTCTATAGAAGAAGTAAAAGAACTGCAAAAAGAGCCCCTTGCCACCCCCTAATGCCTGCCCCCAACTCGCATCTCCACATAGCGCACCCGGCCAGCTTTAACGGCATCTTTTATCTGCTTTTCACGCCCGCTTAAGGTAGAAGAGCCTGTTTTTACCTCCACAAAAAGAACCTCGCGTATTTCCTTACCTTCAGCGGCACCGGGAAAAGCCACAAAATCTATGGGCTTTCCAACAAAACGTGCATCTGCGGGATTGCAGGGAAAACCGGGCAAATAAGGGGCAAGCTGTTCAGCAGCCTGTCCCCCAAGAACAGAACGGCTCCGCTTTACCGCATCCTCACGGGCCCTTTTTACAACAAATGAATCAGCCGCTTTCTGTATGGAGCGCCCAATCAGTATGCCAAGAATCAAAAAAAAGGCAAGTAGCGCCGCAGCTGTAACAAAAAGAGCAATATTTGTTTTTATGAATGTCAGGATTTGCTCAAGCTCAAGGTCCTGAAAAGGTGAATTTGTTCCCATGAATGCAGTTTAGCACTTTTGGGACACTTAAGGAAGGACTGGCCAAGATGCTAATGCAATTGCCAAGTCCTGCCGATTTATAAGAAGAGGTGTTTTATGCTAAAAAAAGCCTATCCTTTACTTTTTGCGTTGATTTCTCCTGCCCTGTTTGCGCAAACCCTTCCGTCTAACAAAGCTAGCCGTGGACAGCAAGCAACCCCTGCCAATCAGGCGTCTGCGGTAAAAGCGGAAACATCCCTCGGCCTAAAGCAGCTGGACACTTCTGCCATAGACACCACAGGCCCAAGCATAGAATTCAAATTCAAGTACCAGAAAGGCGACAGGTATGCCATACTCTCCACAGTAGAAGAAGACGTATTCGTAAACATGCGCTACGACCACCACGGCGAAATAGTAAACCGTGTAAGCGCAGAAGTTACCGCAGCAGATCAGGACACAGGCAGCGGAAGCCACGAATGTACCTTCATGACAACAGAAAATGCCTTTGGACTTGGCGGCGGAAAAACATTCAGCTGGGGAGAGGAATACAAAAGCGTATTTGACCGCACATCCCTTGGCCGCTACACAATCGGTGACGAATACTTCATGCCAACCGTCCGCGACGTGCCAATCTTCCCTGACCACGCAATAAAACCAGGCGACACATGGGTTCAGGAAGGACACGAAGCCCACGACCTTAGGAAGAACTTTGGACTGGAAAAGCCCTACATAGTCCCATTCACAGCCACATACAAATACCTCGGAACCGTTGGCCGCGAAAAGCGCGAGGTAAAGCAGATGAGCTATGCCGCAGCCTCCATAAGCAAGCAGAGGAACAACCAGGTAATCAAAAAAGAGGGAAACGTCCTCCACGTCTTCCACGTAAAATATTCGCTCTACACCCAGGCCCCGCAAAGGCCGTCCGCAAACTACTACGGCGACTACCCCCAGACAACCATGGGCTTTAGCGACGAACTAATCTACTGGGATGCAGAAAAAGGCGCAATTGACCATTACGTAGAAAACTTTAGGATTCTTATAGAAACCGCCTACGGCAACATCTACGAATTCCGCGGAACGGCACACGCAGAAGTTACAGACTTTATCCGCACAGGAACCGATGACGAGCTTAGGGCCGTTGAAGAGCAGATAAAGGACCTTGGCATAGAAAACGTTACCGTCAAAAAAAGCGACAAGGGCCTTACCCTCAGCATGGAAAACATCCAGTTCAAGGCGGAAAGCTCCCAACTCATGCCCAGCGAAACGGAAAAGCTAAAAAAGCTTGCCCAAATTCTTGAAGCCTACCCGGACAACGATATCCTTGTAAGCGGGCACACCGCAACCGGCAAGGGCCGCGACCCCCAGGAACTCAGCGAAGCGCGCGCTAAAGCCGTTGCCGACTACCTAATCCAGCTTGGAGTAAAAGACAACTACCACATCTTTACCCAGGGCTTTGGCGACAAAAAGCCAATCGCCCCCAACAACACGGAAGAAGGAAAGGCAAAAAACCGCCGCGTAGAAATCACGATTATGGATAAATAGATTCATAAATTTTATAATTATATGGGCGCTTCCTGCCATTCGGCAGGCCGGCTGTTCCGAGGCTTGCTAACGCGCGGCCTCCGCACTCACTTCGTTCGCTTGCGGTGGCTGGCCTCCGGCCACCTCTCCATAGCCTAGCGCAAACCACATAAACAACCAATCTATCTTTATCATTACCGAAGAGACGTAAGCATTCATCCCTCTTCGTCATTGCAGAACTGGCGTTAAGAAAACTCCCCACTATCTGTCATTGCAAAACTGGTGTTAAGCATTCTCCATTCGCTCTGTCATTGCTTGACTTGAGCAATCAATACCCCTCTGTGTCATTGCCGGGCTTGACCCGGCAATCTTATTAAACAGATTATCGTGTTCTTCGCAACGAAGTTTTCAGCCAACCCGATAATGACAATTTTATAACCTTATAAACAACTTTTTTCTTGACGGTGACAATCCAATTTATTACTTTTCATTCATGCAAATATATTATGTTTACATTCTGTCGAATTATACAAATTCCACACTTTATATAGGTGTAACAAATGATTTAAAGCGTAGGATATATGAACACAAAAACAAACTCATAAGTGGATTTTCATCAAAATACAATGTAAACAAGCTTGTATATTTTGAAGAAACCACAGATATAAAATCCGCAATTCAAAGGGAAAAGAATTTAAAAAAGTGGAAGCGAGAATGGAAAGATGAATTAATAAAAAAGAACAATCCAAGCTTTTATGATTTAAGCAAAGAATTTTTATAAAAAATACCGTCATTCTCGAGTCCGCAGGAAACTTTGTTGCGAAGAACGTGAGAAATCTTATTAAGCAGATTATCGGGTCAAGCCCGATAATGACAGTATGTTTTCCGATAATGACAGTATGTTTCCCAGCAATGACAGTATGTTTCCCAGCAATGACAGTATGTTTCCCAGCAATGACAGTTTTTTCCCGATAAGGAAGTAAAAAATACCAGTATTAAACTGAGCTTCCATAAAAAAAAGCGCAGCCTGGTTATGCAGACTGCGCTTGATGTTTGATAAGTAAGACCTTAACTTAGAAAGGCAGGCGGTATGTTACGCCAATGCTTGCCATAAAGAGGTCCTTTGAAAGCTTGAATGACTTGCCGGACATGGTATAATCATCGTTGTCAAAGTAGTTGACCCACATACCTGCTGCGGTCAATGTAAGGTTTTCGATTGGAGTTACTTCTACGCCACCGCCAACGCAGAAACTATCAAGAACAGGTGCAAAGAGGCTGTTGGACTCATCATTTATACCCTGCTTTGAATATGAAAAGCCAAGGCTTGCTCCTACCATGTCGTTGATTTTGTAGTCTGCACCAAGGGCAAATTCAATGGAGTTGTCATAGTCATTTTCGCCAAGAATTGAATCCATTGTAGCCTGCTTGTTAAAGTAGTAATTGCAGCTGAATGAAAGAAGAAGCGGGTCAATAACGTTGTATGCAGCACCAAATGAAAGCGTTGCTGGAAGATCGTTGTTGAATTTGTTGCCGTCTTCAATTCCCAAGAATTCTGCCAATTTTCCGTCTACGTTGTCAACCTTGTACTTAATCTTGTTGATTGTTGAATACTGAAGTGAAAGGTCAAGCTTGTCGATTGGGCGGGCATGAGCTCCAAAAACGGCGCCAAAGCCAGTTGCCTTTGCATCGTAGCTTATTGTGTCGCCACCGTTTGCCTGCTTGAAAGCAGCATTGCTGGATGTAAGCTCCATGGACTGGGTTCCGTAGACCATGCGGAAGGCAGCACCAACAGAAACCATGCCGTCCAAAAACTTGTATGCACCGCCCAGCTGTCCACCGTAGGTAATGGAGTTTACCTTAAGGCTGTGGTCTGGAGCAGCACCTGCGGCAGCGCCTGCAAGGGCAGTATACAATTGTGCTTTATCAGCTACGCCTGCAGTAGCATATTTTTGTGCAGCGGCCCCTGCATCTTTTGCAGATAGAAGGAACTTTCCTGCAATGCCCGAGGAACCGTCATCAAAATTAAGGGAACCGCCGCCAGCATAGACACCAAAGTTTGCAAACACAGAAAAATCTCCCTTGCGGTAAACTGCATCAAAGTCTGGGTAGAGCCATACGGTTGTTGTATCAGAAGATGCCGTGTCTATTTTATAGTTAGTAAATGCAGCTTTTGTTTCTGCATCATCAAGCTGAATCTCATGCTTGTATTCCTTGAATACAAACTGGTTGCCGGCTTCTATCCAAAGGCCGTCCTGCAAAAAGGCTGTACCTGCTATGTTGTAGAATGCAGCTTCCGGGCGCTGGAATTCTGCGTTGCGGCTTGGGTTGCGCAAATATCCTGTGCTCATGTTTGTCTTGTTTTCTACGCCGCCAGCGAATGCAAAAGCCACGCTCATGGCTGCTGCTGCAAAAGCTAAAGTTCTTTTCATGTTAATATTCTCCTTAACAGCTCTCTCTTCTATAAATATAATGCACAAAAAGGTGCATGTCTATTTTTTCGGCAGAATAATTGAAAAAAGTTAAGGAAATGCCAAGGGCAGCCGTCATTCCGAGCTCCGACCCGGAATCTGTGGAAGATGAATGCGGGGGCTTATCGGTACAGACCCTGAATCCACATTCGTAGCAAGTGCGTGCGAATGTGGCGTAGCAGTTCAGGGTGACGGTTTACAGCTCAGAGGGACGGTTTGCTGTTCAGGGAGACCGTTTTTTTGCGTACTTGAAAAGAAACCTACGCCGCCGTGTAGCCTTGGGAACAAAATCCCCTCCTTGGTATTTTGTTCCCGTAAGTTTTCTGCGAAAACTTACCCTATCTCTATAGCAACAAAATGACGCGCCCTCCTTGGCGCTACTTTTAGCCAAGCAATGCAGACGAAGGGCGTATTTCGCAACGAGCACGAACGTGTGAAGTTTCGAGCGAACGGCGGTTAGCAAAGAGAGCTTTCGTCCAGAAGAGAAAAAGAATACTTTATATTCTCTTAAACCAACGAATCTTTTAGCGTAGTAAAGACTCTTATGCTCTTAACCCTACCATCGCGGGCAAAAACACTTTGGCTTTCCTGAGGCGTAAGGCTTGTGCTGGTGCGCTCCACTTTGCCGACGTCCGTTTCCACTTCAATTTTGTCCTGGTCGGAAAGGATGTATTTTACCTTTGTACCACAGACAGTAAATTCCAGTGTTGAATCATCCTTAAATTCAGTCTTGCGTAAAAGCAGGCTCTTAAAGGCAAGGCATGAATGTTCCACGCGGACTCCAAGCTCTCCGCTTCGGGTAATGACTTCTTCTTTTACCTGTCCCGTCATACCTGGCTGTTTTGCCCCCTGCATTGAAGGCGTATGCGAATATGGATCCTGGGGGAAGGCTCCGTAAAGCTGTGGAGTCTTGTTAAAGCCAAGTCCTGAGCGCACGTCGTAGTAAATAGAAGCAAGTTCTTTTGCCATCTGGCTGTCTGCCGAAGCAAATGCGGCATCAACGTTTTCCTGTACGGCAAGGAGCAGCTTTGAAACCATGTGCCAATAAATGCTGCCAAGGCCTTCGTAGGCGTAGAAGGTTCCAGAGCGGCCTGTAAAGCTTGAATGGTTGAAGGTCTTTTCGTAGAGCGAAAGTAGTTCCTTTTCTTCTTCTGCGCTGGGCTTCATTCCATCTGGCAGATTCTGGATAAATTCCTGCATTACGCGGGCATTGAGGAATGAAGAGTTAAAGTGGAAGCATCCGTTTTGGTCGCTGCCAATTACGATGCCCTTGGAGCGGTCAACAAATTCCTTAAGATTCTGTACATCGCTTGCGGGGACGTTGTTCTTCTCTTCAAATTTGGGAAGCTCCTTGTTGGGGTAAAGCATGTAGGAATTCTGCCTTTGTTCGTAGATGCGGCTTGAACGAAGCGCCTTAAGCAAGTCCACACATTCTTTTCCGCCAAGCAGGTGGGAAGAAAGAACTGCAACCTGCCCTTCAAGCATTTCCTGCAGGTATTTGATTCCAAAGGAATTTTCCCCCGCAACAAGCACGTTGTAGGAATGGTAAAGGCCGTCGCTTCTTTTGTTTAGCCTTACGGTGTAGACAACCGCCGCTTTTATGAGCGTAAGTCCACGGAGAATTTCATCTTTAGTGAGGCTTGCGTCTTTTCCAAAGCCGTTATTATAGAGGGAATTGCGCTCCTTTTCAAATATAAGACCTGACTTGCATACAAAGTCGTAGAGTTGGCCGGCAGAAAGAGGGCCTGTGTAGTTTTCGTATTCCGCAAAGTGCTCGGTTAGCGCTTTGAATGCAAGTGCAGTTTCTTCCGTTACCGTAAAGCTTTTGTCCTGGGACTGGGCAAAGAGTGTCTGGAGGAATGTAAGGTAGCGGTTAAGGTAGCAGCTTGTTACTACGGAAAGTCCCCAGCCTGCAAGAGCATTGTTTGCGTCGTTCCATTCAGGACGCTGGGTGTTGAGCCAGATTCCTCCGCCCGGAACTAGGTTTGCGGCCTTGCTTATTACAATCTGCAGCAGTTTCTGCGTAAGGGTAACAAGGGCTATGCTTCCGTCTTTTGTTGCAACAAGCTTTGCGTCCCCTCCCCTTTCTTTTGCGGCCTTAATGAGGGCATTGCTTGCCTCACGGTCAAAGGCTATGGTGTCGCGGGGATTTTTTAGTATGCTTGCAAAGTCCTTGATTCTGTAGGGAACCGCAGCAGAGCTAAAGAGCTTTGTGGCAAGGGCTTTATTCAGGAAGTCTTTGTCCAGTTCATTCTGCCTTTCCAAAAGCTTTTGCAGGTAGATTACCTGGTGGTCTCCCCAGTAGCCAATGAAGGCCCAGGGATTGTTTGGATCGGGAACTTCCCAGTCAAGGCCACCGCGGAATATTCTGTAGGGGTTGAATCCGTCAAAGGTCATGTTGTTAAGGAAGGCGCATATCATCGACGGGGTGTATTCAGGATAAGAGTATGAAAGTGCCTCCCAGTTCTGGAAGATGTCGCGCCAGTTGCCCTCGTAGTTAAGGATTTTATTTCCAAATTCGTCGCGGAGCTTTATGTTGAATTTGTTCCAAGGGCGGCTTGGGTCTCCGTGCCTTCTGGAGAAGGTAAGCGGCATGTATTCAAGTGCAAGCTTTAAAAGCAGGGGGTCTGCAAACTTTTGGGCAGCGTCTACAAGTTCGCTTCGCTTTATTAGCTTTTTGCCTGCAAAACCGGCAAGCATTTTTTCTGCGGAAGGAATGAGGCTTGTATTGCGCTGGGAGACAAAGCGCATAAAGTCTTCCAGGCTGATTTTTCCTCCGTCTGCAAAGATTCCGCCCCTCATTATGTTGAACATTACGTTTGCGCTGTGGTGGACGCAGCTCATTTTGTCTGCGGTGTCCTGCATACCGTCTGCCTGGGCTATAAAGCTGTCCATTTCGCGCTTGCAGCTGGCAATGTCTTCTTCCAAAAGCCTTGCAGCTTGGTCCCTGTTTGCAAGCAGCTTCTTTAGGTCTGCAACGCGTGAGGAATCAAGGAAGGTGTCAAAGACCTGGCTCCAACATTCCTTTGCTCCGGGGGAAAGTGTTTCCTTTTTGCAGACAAAGCAGGAGGCCCTTTTTCCCTTAACAACGTCCTCACCGGCAAGGTCCTGCGGCTGGGGAAGCGATTTTTTTGCGAGCATGGCAAATTTCATTGGGGAATCAGGTGAAATCATTGTTATTCCGCTCGTGAACCAGCAGGTGTTTGCCACAAGACATTCGCTTGGTTCTGCCTTGTCGGAAACAACGGAAGAAAGCGAAAATAGTGCAAGGGCACTTTCCCTGTCCATGTCTGACTGCTTGTAGGCATCCAAAAGCACGCTTGAATTGTTCTGCAGCTCAGTTCCGGCTCCGGCAGGCATTATGTTCTGGCAGCCGTCAAGTATGGAAAACTCCACTGCCTTAGCACCTGTGTTTTCTATTTGAACACGGCGCACAATTCCAAATTTGTCTGAACTTGTCCAGGCATAGCGGAAGGTTAGCCCAAGGTCTGCATTCTTTTCTTCGAATATTACTTCCGTACCGTTGGTGTTTTTGTAGATGGTGCGGGAAATGGACGGATTTTTTACGGCGCGGACTGCGGGTGTGGAAGAAAGAGAGGCAAAGGGTTCCCACAGGACAATATTGTTTCCGTTGTTTACAGCCAGCAAGGTATAGGGGCCTGTTACCGTCTTTGCATCGGAAACCTTGTCTGCCGTGTAATAAGGGAAGACTGCATGGTTTGCATCCATTCTTCCAGCCGTAACTCCGCCCTGGGACCAGCAAAAGTTCCACACGTCGGAAGAACTGGTTATTGTCATGAAGAAGTCTTCCATCAAATCATAGTCTTCTATTTTGTAAAAGAGCTCACCGTTAATCTTTACAAAATTCTCATTGCCCGCCATAGCCATGCCTCCAATTTTTTTCAAAACATTCTTTTGTAAAACGGCTCTCTCAGGGAAATTTCCCATGCGAAACGGCCCGCTCGAAGTTACACTACGGTTCCCCGCGCATACGCTTGTGCAGAATGTTTCGCGTGTCAAATTTCCATTACGCAGCCTACATTACAAAATCTGCTTTTTCTGGTAGAAAATATAAAATTTCTACAGCTTTTTTTCCTTTTTTTTACAGTAAAGCACAATGCGCTCAATGTCAAATGCAAAGTCGCAAAAACCGAACTATTACCACCGTACTGAAAATTGAAATCCTGTTACATAATTGTGAAAAATATAGTATAGTAATAGAAGAAACTTGCGGGAAAGAAAATGAAAGAAAAGAGATTTATAAAGAATACAAAGGCCAAGGCACTTGCACGTTTTGCAGCATCAAGCACAGCATTGCTTGCAGCATCAAGCACAGCATTGCTTGCAGCATCACTTGCAGCATCACTTGCAATTGCACTACTTGTATCCTCATGCCAAAAAAAGGAAGAAGTTCCGCAGAGCGCAAAAGGCAGCGCAGACACTCCCGGCTGGACGCTCAACAGGGAAAACCCGGTAACATTCAGCTGGTACATAAACTACAGCTGGTTCAAGGCCCACTGGGGAGAATCCACCGCATCCAAATACATAACCAAAAAGACAGGCGTAAGCATAGACTTTATCATACCTACAGGGGATGAGAACGAAGAGCTGAATTCAATGATTGTCTCAGACTCCATGCCGGACATAATCACCGTTGACTGCAGGGAAAGCCAGCTTCCCGCCATGATAAACGGCCGCATGTTCTACCCGCTTGAATATCTTGCAAAGGAATACGACCCCTACTTCTTTAAGGTTGCATCCCGCGACAAGCTCAACTGGTACACGATGGAAGACGGGCACATCTATGGCTACCCCAACGCATCCTATACCCCGGATGACTACAGGAAGTACAAGGGAAGCCTTACTTCCCACGAAACATTCCTCGTAAGAAAGGACATCTACGAAGCGCTTGGCTCACCGGACATGTCCACTCCGGAAGGCTTCATCAATGCGCTAAAAATGGCAAAGGAAAAATTCCCCCTGGTAAACGGAGAGCCGCTCATTCCCTTAGGCACTGACGAATTTACCGCAACCGGCTGCCCAAAGCTGCAGGACATGCTCTGCCACTTTCTTGCAATCCCGCCTGAGCAGGACGGCAAATTTACCGACTATGCAATGGGGCTTTCGGAAAACGAGGAATACATTCGCTGGCTCAAGACCTTCAGAAAGGCCCATGAACTTGGACTCATGCCCAGGGAAGTCTTTGTGGACAAGAGGTCGCAGATAGAGGAAAAGGCGGAAAAGGGGCTTTACTTTGCCCTGCTCTACTACAACTGGGACATGCAGAACGCGCAGAACAAGCTCTACCAAAAGAACAAGGACGGAATCTACATCGCGGTAAGAGGGCCTGCAAACTCACGCGGGGATGACCCCAAGCTTTCATTCGGCGGAATTTCAGGATGGACACTCACCCTCATTTCAAAAAAATGCAAGGACCCTGCAAGAGCTATCCAATTCCTCACCTACCTAATTTCGGAAGAAGGCCAAATGGACACATACTTCGGCGAGGAAGGAAAAACATATTCGATAGAAGACGGAATCCCGGAGCTTTTGCCCCACGTAAAGACGCTTTCACTCTCCGACAAGGACACGCTAGAACACCGCTACGGAGTCCTCTACACATACTGGATGCTCATGGACTCAGGCTGGCAGGCCCAGTGGAAGACAGAGCTTTCCCCATCCATCTCCCAGCCGGAGCTTTGGACCCGCCCCTATGTTGAGCAATACTTTGCATACGAGGCCATAACCCTTCCGCCAAATTCAGAAGAAAACCTCACCTACCAGGAAGTACTGCGGCGATGGGGAAGCACCTTGCAGAACCTGTTGCTTTCCGAAAGCGATGAAGACTTCGACATCATCCTTGATGAATTCAACCAGATTAAGAAGACAGAAAAATACAGGAAGCTGGTGCAGCTCCAGACAAGTCTCATGCAGCGCAACAAAAAGAAGCTCGGAATCTAGCAAATGAAGCACACACTCACAAAAAAATTCCGGGAAATGCTGGAACGGCTCAAATTCAGTTTTTCCACAAAGGTAGTCTTCGTATACACATGCCTTGTCTTTATCCCGGTAGCCCTGCTCTTCACTTTCATCATCAGCAAGACAATCACAAGGCAAAGGCAGGAACTCATAGACATCTGTACGCTCTACATGCAGCAAAACGTGGATTCAATCCTACAAAAAATAGACACCGTAAACAGAATGAAGACAATGGTCTTTTCGGACAACGAGCTTAACCTTATGCTGGCCATGCCGGAAAACTACACTGACGCACAGATTGTAGACATCACAAGAAGGAAAGCCTCCGACTTTGAGCGAATGCTTACGCTTGAACCCTTCAACGCAATCCGCATCTTTACACCGCGTACAATAATCCCCGAACGCTGGCCTGTAATCCTCCGCTTTCCGCGCACAAACCTTCCTGCCCTAAAGCCCTGGGAATTCAACTATTCAGCAAAGTACATAAACGACAGGCGAAACGAAGAGCTTTCTGTCTGCGCAACAAGGGAAATCCTTCTGGGAAAACGCTCCATAGGCTACCTGCAGGTTTCCTATTCAATGAAGACTTTCTTTCCCTTCCTCTACCGGCTGCAAAGCTCCTACGAAAACGACTACGTGTTCACCCTGGGAAGGAGCGGTTCGGGCAGCCACTTCTTTAGCATAACAAACGACTCCATAAAACTTGTCCAGCAGGAACTTGGCGAAAAATACATAAGCCATCTGGAAAAGGAATACTTTAAGGCAGGGGACAAGGACAAAATCCACTGCACGGTCTACAAGGGAAAAATCCTCATCTGGCAAAGCTCACGGGAACTGGGCACCATCTTTGTCCACACATGCTCCACCTCCGTAATCGCAAGGGCTGTCGCAGGCATCACGGCAGGGCTTGTGCTTACCCTGCTCTTTTCCGCAGTACTCCTCTTCTACCTTATAAAATTCACCACTGGAAAAATAATGCGGGGAGTTTTCTCCGTAATCCACGGAATGCGAAAGGTGCAGCTGGGGGAACTTGGTGTGCAGATTGGCGTAGACGGTGATGACGAAGTTGGACAAGCGCAAAAGACATTCAACAGGATGACGGCCCAATTGCAGAACCAGATTGCGCAGATAAAAAAGGAGCAGCAGCTCATCGCAGAAACGGAACTAAAGGCCATGCAAAACCAGATAAACGCCCACTTCCTCTTTAACGTGCTTGAGACAATCAGGATGCAGGCCGTCCTTGCGGATCAGGAAAACATTGCGGAAACCATTGCTGTACTGGGAAAGATGATGCACTACTGCCTGCGCTGGCGGGTTCACTTTGTGGAGCTTGCCAAGGAAATTGAATACATCCAGTCCTACATCTACCTGCTCAACCTTAGGAACGACTACACGATTACGCTGGAAACCCAGGCGGATGAAAAATTCCTGCACCTTAACATCCCAAAGATGGTGCTGCAGCCGCTTGTGGAAAATGCCTTTTACCATGCCATAGAGGGCGAAGCCAAGGATTCGGTTATAAGGGTCTTTACCCAGGAAGACGGCGACATTCTCTACCTTTGCGTCCAGGATTTTGGATGCGGAATGGAGCAGGCGCAGAAAGAGGCAATCCTTGAATACCTAAAGAAGGAAAGCGCAGAAGAAGAGGGAAGCGGCCACATTGGCATAAAGAACATACAGCAAAGGCTTTTTATGTTCTACGGCGACGGATACAAAATTCAAATAGAATCGGAAAAGGGAAAGGGTACGCTCGTAAAGATCCCCCTTCCAAAAGGAGACTTAAGTGTTTAAGATTTTACTTGCTGACGACGAAAAGACAATCCGCGCGGGAATAAAAAAAATCATACTCACAAACGTAAATGAAGAGGTCTCCATTCTGGAGGCTCGCAACGGCGACGAGGCATTTACCCTTTGCACAAGCGAATTGCCCGACCTGCTTATTACGGACATAAGGATGCCCGGCACAGACGGAGTTGCCCTCATGCAAAAGGTTTCTTCGCTTGCAACCAAGCCCTACATGATTGTGCTTAGCGGCTACGACGACTTTTCCTACGCAAAGGCCGCAATCACGAGCGGAGCCTTGGCTTACGTACTAAAGCCTGTGGACAGGGATGAATTCATATCTGCGGTCAACAAGGGAATTCAGCTTGCAAGGGACAGCCGCAAAAAGATGAATGAATCCCTTATGCAGGAGATTGCAAGCAACAGCGACGAAAGCCCCCTCTCCTTCCCCAGGGAACAGTTTCCAAAGGGCCTCTACTGCCTTGCGGTAAACGGAAGCAAGACAAAGGAAACTCTCAACCGCATAACAGGTAGCTTCCCCTGCTTTTTCCTGAGCGAAAATTCAATCTGCCGTTTTTTCATAATACCATGCGAGGCTCTTGAAAGAATAAAAGGCTCGGAAGAACTTGCCAACATGTACACGGGAATAAGCCCCCTTTATTCCGCCCCGGAAGCCCAGTCCAACTTGCGAAAGATAAAGACCCAGGCCCAGGTGGCACTCCTTTCATGCTACTTTCCGCAAAAGCACAAAGGCATTTTCACGCTGGACCAAAGCCAGATGCCGGAAAACTTTGCGGACATAGAGACAAGCTGGGAAAAGTGCATATCCTTCGTTGAGCTGCACGACTTTGAAAGCGTCCTAAAGTCAATCAAGGCCCTATTCGACTTTAGCGGCATCGACGAAGGGCAAAAAAGCGCAAGGCTCCTCTACCTGTACGAAAAAATCCTTGAAAACCTATTCCGCCGCTACCTTTCCATAAGCCAGAACGACGCCTATCTGCATTCAAAGGAAGTTATGATTGAAAGGCTCTTCCGCTCATCATCCGTGGAAGAATGGAAGACCTTCGTAACCGACTACGTAATCTACCTGGCGGCAATATTCAACAAACAGAACGGAGGAACCCCCTTCGTAACAAAGGCCCTGGAATACATGGAAAAAAACTTTACCAACCCGGACATTACCATGGCAACGGTTTCCAACTACGTCTCCGCAAACTACACATGGTTCTCCGAAAAATTCAAGGAGCAGACGGGAACAAGCTTTAACGACTACCTAAAGAAGCTAAGGATAAACAAGGCAAAGGAACTTCTTGAACTTGGAATCTACAAGGTCTACGAAGTTTCGCAAAAATGCGGCTACCGCGACTCCAAGCATTTCATAAAGTCCTTCCACGCAACCACTGGACTAAAGCCAAGCGAGTGGGCCCAGCTAAAGTCCAACTAAAAAATCTGCCTACTCCGAAGCGAGGGGTTTCCCGCCCCTTAAACCCCACCCTTCCCCGGCACGGCTTAGGGGCTTGCCCCTAAGAACCCCAATTCTTATACAAGATAATTGTGCGGGAAAGAGGCCATTCTATTTGTTTGCGTTATATAATCGTTGAAACTCTCAAAATAGCCACGTGCACTATATAATGAATGGTGGTTGAGCCTGCAATTCCTGAACTCTGAACCGTCACCCTGAACTGCTACGCCATATTCGCACGCACTTGCTACGAATATGGATTCAGGGTCTGTCCCAACCGGAATGACGGCAAGCACTTAAAAACTTAGAAACCGCCCCTACTTAGTGTTCGGCACGATAATGCAGTTGAGCTTTATGCCCTTTTTCTTTGCGCCTTGCGTTACCGTCTTCTGGGTAATCTTTTTTGTACCGCGGGGAGCCCTGTGCGGCTCAGCATCTCCAATGAGGATGATTACCTTTTCCGCATCATCGCGCCACTTGTAGAAGTAGATGCTGGCAAAAAGCGCCTCGTAAACAGCCTCAGGCACATCACCACCCTCAAGGCCGCGTATTACCGGTGTATTCAGGTATTTTACAAAGGTATCAACATCGCTGGTAAAGTCAAACATCTTTACAGGAAGTCCGTTCAGCGAATAGTCATCCTTGTAGTCGCGGTAGCACAAAAGCCCCATGCGTATGTCCTTGAATTCCCTAAGCTGCTGCCTTAGCTCGGGAACCCACTTTGCCCTCAGAGTCTTCATGTCGTTCTTCATGCTGCCGGTCGTATCCACCGCAAACACAATGTCCACCTTGTCCTTGGGATCAATCTTGTCCATAAGCTTTACAAGGTCTTTGGTAAGAGTCTGGGGCCCCTTTGAATAGGTTATAAGACCGCCGCCCTCGTTGGAAATTTCCTTGAATTTCTTTGCAGCCTTGGGGTCAATTCCGCCCACAAGCTCAACGGATGCCTTTTCCTTTTCGGCAAGCTCTGCCTGCTTCCTCTTGGCTTCCTCTTCCGCCTTGCGGGCCTCTTCCTTCTTGCGCTCAGCCTCTTCTTGGGCAAGTTTTTCCTGCCTCTTTCGCTCGGCTTCCTTTTCCGCAAGCTCTGCCTGCTTTCGTCTGGCCTCTTCCTCAAGCCTCTTCTGCTCTTCAAGCCTCTGCTTCTCGGCTTCCTTCTGGGCAAGCTCTGCCTGCCTCTTTCTGGCCTCCATCTCTTCTTCTATGGCCTGCTTTCTCTTGCGGGCAGCCTCTTCATTTGCAAGCTTGGACTGTCTTCTGCGCTCCGCTTCCTGTGCCTCAATCTCCGCCTGCCTTCTCTTTGCCTCTTCCTCCGCCTCAAGCCACTTCTTCTTTTGGGCTTCCATCTCCGAAGAATTTGGTGCCGCGGAGTTAAAGTCAAAGACAAATGGATTGTCCTTGTAGCGGCCGGTATAGTCTGCGTATTTTTTCTCAAAAGTGCGGATGTTAACAAAAGTGCCTTTCCCAAGGGTAACGGAACCGTGCCTTTCCCAAGGGTAGCCGTACACGATAACCGGCGGAATGTAAATCAAAAAACATTCGCCAAGCTTTGGATGCTCTATAACGCTGGAAGACACAAGAGAATAGCGCGCCCCCCTGCTCTCCAAAAAGTTTCCGTTCAAAAGACGGCGCTCATGACCGTTCACCGGGTTGAACTGCTCTGCACGGTAGGCATAGTTGTCCATCTTGCGCTCTGGGTCAGTGGAAGTTTCCACAAGAAGAACGCTCTTTACCCCGTCCTTTTTCCTTACGTAAAGGTTCACGCCCTTGGAACTTGTACCCGGAAGCTTTCCGTCGTTGTATTCAACATAAATGTCGCTCTGCAAAACCGTCATTGGGTCATTTGCATCCGCATCATCATCCGCCTGCTGGCAAAACGCCGCCGCCGCATAAAAAACCAAAAAGAGAAAAAAAACTGTTTTTATAATAGAAAATTTATTGCGCATATCAAATTATCGGCAAATTTTTGCGGTAGTTTTATGGACGATAGTCCTATTGCTCTACCATTTATTTTATGGCTAACTCGACAGACATGCCTATCGTCACCGCCCTTCCAGCCTTCCCTAACGGTCATCCCGCTTGCGCGGGACTTGCGGGCTTCCACGGCGGCGTAGGCTTATTTACTCCATCCCTTTGCCAAGAGAACAATCAGAAAGCACAACAATGGCATTAAGCGAACTGCGCCAAGGATAGCCCAAAAGCACACTCTTCCCGCCAACATAAAGTGCCGTTGAATGCCCCCCGTCAAATTCCATTGCATCCTTGCAGCCCAAAGCCTTGAATAAAAGCGCACAATGCCCATAGGAAAGCCCACAGCTCTTATTTTCTTCCACTACAAGAACATACATGTTTTTTGCATCTTCTGTAAGCCCCACCCCCACGCGGGCCCTAAGCGACTGAACCTTAAAGTGGCAGGGAACACCGTCCTTTAGCACCACAAAAAAACCGCCAACGGCATTCTTCCAGCCCAAAAGAGCCTCCTCCGTCTGACTTTCCACAATGGAAGCCCTAAAGCCCTCACCGCAAGCCCTATTTTTCAAAGAAGAATCAAACAAAAACGCGCAATATTTTTCCACAGGCATGCCTATCTCCTCACCGTCCATGCGGAAAACACCCTTTAGCCTGTTAAAGACAAGGAATTTGCTCTCAAACTGGGTGGCGTTAAAGGCAACAATGGCAGAAGTCTTTTTTACGGCAGAAGGAACGCTCCCCTTAACGCAGGCAAGGCTAAGACTAGGCTCAGACAAATCAATGCGCACCACATGGTAGACCAGGGGAATGTCCGTGTCCTCAAAGCGGAAAGTATCAATCCCCCTGCACAAAGGCGACCATTCAAAGCGGCTTGGAATATAGGAAGATTCTAAAGAAAGCTTTTCCTGGGCAGCAGATAAAGCCTCTGGAGACTGTTGCGGAAGGCTTGCACAGGAAACAAAGATTGAGCATAAAAGCAGGATTAGGCTGGCGGGCAAAAAAAAGAACCTCCGCACATTTACGGAGGCCCTTAAACAAAAGCCATTAGAATGATTTTGAATCATGACCCTTGTGATTCTTCTTCATCAACTTGCGCTGCAAAGTCTTGTTCTTGCGGTTGAGGATTGTAGAAGGCTTTTCGTAGTATTCACGCTTCTTCCATTCACGGATAATACCTTCTTTTTCAACCATTCTCTTAAAGCGCTTAATTGCCTTTTCAAGGTTCTCGTTGTCATCAACGCTGATTGTTGCCATTGTTTTTTCACCATCCTCGCCCGAGAAGTATCTTCAGGAATTTGTACTCTAACGAATTCCCCCGGGAATGTCAAGAGGTAAGTGGCAAAATTCACACCATCTTTGCGGCTTCTTCTAGCGGGACGGGGCGGCCCCAGAGGTAGCCCTGGATAAAGTCACAGCCGATTGAGGCTAAGGTTTCCAGCTGCTCATTCGACTCCACACCTTCGGAAATAACCTCAAGGTTCATCACGTGCCCTATGTTCACAATGGTTGCAACATACTGCTTTGCGGCCTCACTTGAATTGATTGGGTCAATAAAGGCCTTGTCTATCTTTAGCAGGTCTGCGGGAAGCTTGTTCAGGTAGCTAAGGGAGGAATAGCCGGTGCCAAAGTCGTCTATCGCAATCTTTATGCCCATGTCCTTGATTTCCTTTAGGCGCTTTAGGGCCTGGTCAACAGAGTCAATCATAACGGACTCCGTAATCTCAAGCTCAAGATTTCTTGCGGGAACACCGGACGTTTTAAGGATTTCCTTTATCTCTTCCACAAAGTTGTTCTTCATCAGATGGCGCACGGAAATGTTAAAGCTTATGATTATGTCGCTTTCCTTTTTTGCAAGAACGCTGGAAAGAAAATCTGCCACCTGCCTGAACACGCTTATGTCCACGCGGTCAATCAGTCCCGTCTTTTCTGCAACAGGAATGAATTCAGCGGGGCTTACAGGACTTCCGTCACTATCCTTCATTCGGGCCAGGGCTTCAAAGCCGCGCAGGGTATGGTCCATGCCGTACTGGGGCTGAAGGTTCAGGTATATACCGCCGTTGTCAAGCGCGCCCCTTATTTTGCGCTCAGTCTCAAGTGTCTGCTCAATCTTGAGCATGTCCGGCAAAAAGTGCAGGATACCGTTGCTGCCGTTCTGCTTCTTGAGCCTGTGCATTGCAGCCCCCGCGCATGAAAGAAGGTTAGTGCCCTTGTCCGCATCAGACGGAAATTCCGCATAGCCAAAGCATGCCGTAAGAAAGTAGTCGCAGTCATCTATGGTAACGGTCTTTTCAAGCTCAGCCTTATAGGAGCCTATGCTTTCCAAAAGCTCAGCGCCAGACTTGTAGTTTCTTATCAAAAATGTAAATTCATCACCGCTAAAGCGCGTAACAAAATCAACAGTCGGGTTCTTGCCAGAATCGGCAAGTCTCTTCCAGCGAGATGCAACTTCCACAAGAACCTTGTTGCCAACCTCATGCCCCATTGTGTCGTTAATGCCCTTAAAATTGTTAAGGTCCACGGAAACAACCGCAAAAGGAAGGTCATGCTTTGCAAAGTCTTCTATAATCTCCTTGCAGGCAAAGCGGTTGGGAAGCCCCGTAAGAGAATCGGTAACAGCCTCGTGCCTTACGCGCTCCTGGTACTTTCTGAGCGTCCTGTTGCCAAGATAGATAATCGTAACCGCTACCAAGGTAAAGCTATTGCTGAAGAATCCAGGAATGGCTGCATAGCTGTGCTCCACAAAGAGCCGCATAAAAAGCACAGGAAACTGGCTTAGCAGAATCACTGCGGCCGTAACGTAGCCTATCTTCTTAAAAAAGACTACGAGAAAGATGATGCACATGTTTGCAACGGAAGAAAAAACGCCCGTAAAAATAAAGTAGGGAATTGCATTGCCCAGTATGTTCACGGCCCCAACCTTGCCCGAAAAACTGATGACAATAAAATTTGCAAGCACATAGAGCAAGATTATGACGGCAAAGACAAACTTTGGCGGCTGCCCCATGTTGTAAAGCCTTTCCAGAGTCTTGTCTATGTTATTCTTGCTTTCTGAAGCAAAATCATCCTTCTTCATAATAGATTAAATTATACCACTGCCAATAGGAAAAATAAAGTAGCGGGGCAAAAAATCTTTTTTCTACTCAAGCCTGTGCGGATAGTGGTACCTGCCTTCCCCCAACCTTGCAGCAAGCTTTGCCTTTGAATCCAGATAAAGTCGGTAAGTATTGTTGCCATCGGAAAGATAAAGGCTGTCTTCGTAATTTATGCTGTCATAGACGAACCTGACATTATAGCTTCCGCTTTTATCCGAAAAGTCTATCCTGCACGAAGAGCCGGGTTCAATTATAACAGGAAGCTCCGGGTCGCTATCGTGGTCAATATACTTGACTTTTACCCTCCCTTCTGCCCAGTTCTCTATAGTCAGGCTTGCCTCATCATCAAAAATTTCACTTACACTAAATAAAAAGCTGCATGACGTAAAAAGCAGGCAAACTGCCGCAAGCAAAAAAACTTTTTTCATATACTTTGTAGTCTAAAGCATTTGCCAACAAAATACAAGGTTGCGTAAGTGATTGTTTTTATCATTCCCTAACGAATAAATTTTATAACCAGCATTAGAATTATTATCAAATAAAGAATAAAAGTCGGGTCTTTCACAATTTTTGCAATCTTATTTTTTCTTAGCAACCTTTTGTTCTCTTCTGATATTTCCTTTGAACCCAACAATTTTTTAATTTCTTCAAAACCATTCAAATAATCATTTATTATAATCAGATTGCCTTTTATATCATAAACAAAGATTCTGCCTCTCTTTGAAAAATCAACTTTTGCCAGTTCATTTATTTTTATCACCCTCTGAAATTTGCCAGTCCGAGAAACAAGTTCACTTTCTGAAATTTCCAATTCATATTTTTCATAGTTTTTCTTAAGTATTCTCCAAGAAATCAACATAACCGCTATTACAAATGCAGTTGCTAAGGACAGCGAAAAGTACATTATCCATTTTTCCCCAGCCAAATCTTCCCTAGAATCAAATACAAAATTAAGCATAAAGAAATATACAGGCAATGCAATTAAAACAGGAATCCCTACTTTTAAATAATGATTCTTTAAGAATTTCTTTTCATCCTCGATATTGTTCCTATAAACCATTACTTTCTCCTTTTGTTATGAGATTCTTATTTTGCCTCTGAACAAGATAAAAAATAACTGTATTTATCAAATTCAAAATCAATATCAACTATCTTCTTATAAAATTCAACATCTTCATTTTTTATTTCATATTCATAAATCAATAAAGGGTCATCACCTATTTCATCTTTATACTTTTTACTCAGCGTATTGAGATCAGGCGTAATCACAATTTCCTTTATTAACAATTCTGTCTTGTTATCAAAAACTCTTATGGAACGTTCTAACATAAACTTTACCTGTCATAATAATCAAGCGTTAGCAAAATTTTGTATTTCTTTTTCATTTTCATCTCCTGCGCGACTGTGGGACATCCACACAACAACTGGTTGTACCGCAGCGGGCTTGACCCGCTGTCGGCTACGAACCTTTGTTAGGCGATTATCTACCAAATTGTCTTTATATCATACAACGGAATTTTTGAATCCTTTGTAATTATAGTAAAGTCATTTTCTTTTGCCATGGCAATCAACAGTCTGTCGAATGGATCTCGATGAATATATTGCCTGTTCCAATTCTGTCATCCTTATGATTATAACTCAATATCCGGCCATGCTATTATAGAAAACCTGAATTGATTCAAGTATTTCATTATTGAAATTAAATCTTACATAACGATAGCCGTCGTCATATTCATTGTAAATATTTGAAAATGGCAAACCAATAATTTCTTCAACCTGATTTTTTGTCATACCGATTTCTATTCCAAGAGAATTTGGAATTGTTTTTGTCATTGTTGTTCCTTCCCATGCAACTATTTCATCTGATTCATCGCTAAACTGTATTTCGCAATAATCATTTTTATAGTGCTGAAATTTCCATACAAATTCTCCGAACTTTCCTTCTTCTTTTCTTTCTGTCCACCCGGTAAATTCAAAATCTTTTTTCCACTCATTAAATATGGAAATTGGAATTTCCTGACCGTGATAATAGCCGTCTGGAAGATATTTGCTGTAAAATTCTTCATATAAAGCCAAAACCTTTTCGGTGTAATCATATTTTTCATCTGTTTCCGAATCATCATTCTCATATTGGTTTAACTTGTCTGATGTATCTGATTCTGGATTTTCTGTTTCATGTTCTTTTTTGACTTCTGGTGCCTGAAGTTCAGTTTCAATGACGGTAGGTTCTTTGTTGCCTTTTTTGCATGAATAAAAGATTGAAATTATAAGAAATGATGAAACTGTAATAATAAATTTTTTACTGATTTTCATAGGTAGCTCCATTGATATTATTAGCCCGAATTTCGAGTTTAGTTGAAAATTTACAAAAAAAAGTTGGAAATCTTTAAAATTTTAATCACCTCCAATTTATCTGCGAGAAATTTGTTGGAAGATTTTCTTATTAACAATAAGCACGCCAGTGGCGTGTACGCCTAACAGCAATTATACCGCCATAGGAAATGTTTGTAAACGCAAAGAAAGGCTGCTTCAAAAAAGGCAAGAAATTAATTGCGTCAATTGTATAAATGAAAGAAATCGTGTAAAATTACGGGTATGGATAGTAATTTTGATTTTATCATTGTGGGTGCAGGACCTGCCGGAATGGCAGCAGCCCAGTATTCCGCTCGCAGCGGTTTAAAGACTCTTCTTTTGGATGCGGGTTTTCCCGGTGGTCAGGTGTCCATGATTTTTAATCTGGAAAACTACCCGGGATTTTTTCCTGCCGCCAACGGATTTGAATTCATTGCAAAGATGAAGGACCAGGCTCAGGCTTTTGGCGCAAACATTTTGCAGGCACAGGTTTCTTCTATAGACAAGATTCAAAATGATTATTCACTAAAGACTTCTGCAGGAACCTTTACCGCACCAGCAGTCCTTCTTGCAACAGGGGCAGAACACAGGAAGCTTGGCGTTCCAGGCGAAAAGGAATTCTTTGGCCGCGGTGTTTCCTACTGCGCTACCTGCGACGGTCCATTTTTCCGCAACAAAAAAATCGTGGTTGTTGGCGGTGGAGACAGCGCTTGCGACGAGGCAACATATCTTTCTACAATCGGACAAGTAACAATCGTGCACAGAAAGGCAAGCTTTAGGGCGCAAAAGGCAGTTGCCCAAAGGGTTCTTTCAAACCCAGCAATCACGGTAAAATTCAATTCAAGCGTTACGGCTGTTTTTGGAGACACAAAGGTTTCTTCCGTAGAGCTTACGGACACTGTTACCGGAGAAAAGTCTGTGCTGGAAACTGACGCGCTTTTTGTTTCCGTTGGCATGCTTCCAAAGACAGACTTGCTTTCCACCCTGCAAAAGGACGAGGGCGGCTACATAATCACAAACGAAGACATGGAAACTTCTGTTCCAGGGCTTTACGCAGCGGGAGACGTACGCTCAAAAAGCTTTAGGCAGGTAGTTACCGCATGTGCAGACGGTGCAATCGCCGCAAATTCCGCGCAAAAGTTCATAAGGAAAATGCGGGGTGAAGAATACAAATGAAGTTCCCCCACTCCTCCGTGATTCTTGCATCGCTCATATTTTTTTCATCCTCTGTAAAAAGCCAGTCGGTTGACCTGCTGCAGAAAAACCCTGTGGCAAAACCGGCGTCCGGCACCATAGCGGCACAATCCCTCCTTCACTCCGACCAGGAAAGGGAACTTCTTGCCTCAAAGCTTCCAGAAAAAATTGACTTTTGGACAAAGGCAGACAACGACGTTCTTGCCCAGGCACTTGTAGACCGCATGGACAACGCAGAGCTCCTTTCGCAAATACTAATGTTTGGCTGGGCTGGAGCAGAACCAAATGCCCTTTTGCACCAGTGGGTTACGCAGAGGGGTCTTGGCAGCGTAAAGGTCTTTGGCTGGAACACGGACAACATTCATCAGGTTGCGCGGGTAATAAAAATGCTTCAGACAGAGGCGGCGGCCCGTCCCTACAAGATTCCGCTCTTTGTTGCAACAGACCAGGAAGGCGGTTGGATTCGCCACGTAAAGGGAACAACTTCCGAAACTCCGGGCAACATGGCAATAGGTGCTTCCGGCTACCCCATGGACGCATATTATTCTTCCTATTATATCAACAAAGAAATAAGCGCGCTTGGAATCAACATGAACTTTGCCCCCTCGGTAGACCTTTACACAAACCTTGACTCAACCATAATCGGCTCCCGCTCCTTTGGCCCCGATGCAGACAAGGCAGGAATACTGGGCGAGGCCTTTTCTCAGGGTTCAATAGACGCGGGCGTAATTCCAACAGCCAAGCACTTCCCCGGCCACGGAGACACAAGTCTGGACAGCCACGGAAAGCTTCCAGAAATTCAGATTGACTACAACACTCTTGTTTCCCGCGAGCTAAAGCCCTTTGAGTACCTTATAAAGGCAAGGATTCCCGCCATAATGAGCGGACACCTCATGTTCCCCCAGATAGACAGGAACCCGGCAAGCCTTTCCAAAAAGATGCTTACCGACATATTGCGCGGCGAGATGGGCTACGACGGACTTGTAATCACCGACGACATGATGATGTACGGAGCCTGGGCATTTGCTGGAACCTTGAGCCGCGCAGTAACAATGGCAATAGAAGCAGGCAACGACATAATCCTTTCTTCTTCCACGGCGGGACTCAGCGACAGCCTCTGGACGCAGAACATAAGCAAAATGAATACGGACAAAGCCTTCCGCGCAAGGGTAAAGGACGCAGCATACAGGGTGCTTCTTGCAAAGCTGAACTATTTTAAAAGCGACAACTACGCCCCGCTCTACCCCGATGAATCAAAAATCGACTCCCTCATTCCAGACCGCGATGGGCAAAAGTTCTTTCTCTCACAGGCATGCCGCTCCATAAGCATATACAAAAAGGGAAGCGTCTTTCCATTCAAGAACGAAGATGGCGGCAAAGTGCTAATTGCAGGCCCCTTCGTGGACTTTCTTCGGGAAGGAAAAAAACGCTACCAAGGGGCGGACACCTACTACTTTGCATACGGCCTTGCAGAGGACCAAAGCAACCTTAACGAATGGAACGCTGCCAACATTACAAGCGTGGCATCCGCATATGACACAATCATAATAAACGTATTCGATGCACACTCGGCATCCATTGCAAAACGACTGCGCAATTCAAGGAAGCGGGTAATTATTCTTTCCACCATGTCGCCGGTTTACATACTGAACGACTTTGACTTTGCAGACACAATCCTCTGCGGCTACAGCTGGTCTTCATATTCCTACCAGGCGATATTCGGTGCGCTGAGGGGTGACTTTACGCCGCAGGGAGTGATACCGCTGGAGATAGGCAAATGAAAAATGAAAGGGAATTCCTTTCTGAGCACATCCCGGAAAATATCCGGCAGGAAGTTGAAGAGCGTTTTTTTAGGCTGAACAAGGCTTTTATCTGGACTCCCATGAACACGGAAAAAATCAAGAACCTGATTCTGGAAATAAACAGGAAGATGAACAGCCTTTACGACAAAGTGCAGATTCTAAAGCAGGATTTTGATTCTGGTGCAGAAAAGGGAATTGAACTTTACAAGGACTATATAATAGAAGGATCCCTTTTGTACGAGCCGCACCAAGACCTTAGCGACGTAACTCCAGAACAAATGCAATATCTTTCTGAATACGGAATAAAGGGACAGAGGAACATATACGCTTCCCACCAGAAAATTGAAGACCGTGCCAACCAGCTCTTTTTGGGAAAGGACGTAAACTGGAACACGGACATTTTTGACCGCCCAGAATTCAAACACTTGCCAGTCTGCTACTATGTGAATTCCGTCTTTTTCCAGAGCAAGACTTATTCATTGCAAGACATGCTTTCCATGGAAAATGATGAATTCAAATACCACATTGAAGTCTACTTTGACCCCGAATCCTGAACCACGGTTGGTGAACCCGCAGCGAAGCTTCCAGCGGCCTGTCGAACCATGGTTGGTGAACTCGCAGCGCAGCTTCCAGCGGCTTGTCGAACCACGCCCCACTCCTCAAGGTATGCAAAGACAGACTTTTCTCCAACCCAGTGGGCTGCCCCAGCGTACACAAAAGTAGTCCCGCCCATTTCAATATAAGACTGAATTCTTTTTGCCCACTTTTCGTTGCGCTCGTCTTCACTTGTAAGCTCTTCCAGTTTTTTGGGGTCTCCTGAAAGATACGCTTCGTAGAGATTCTTTGCAGCAGAGTTCATTTCTTCCTTGAATTTTTGCGCGTCTATTCCATCAAGGATTTCCTTTAGCTGGACAAGCTGCTCATCGTAGGTTCCACAGCTTATGGAATCCAGCTGCTCCTGCAAAGTTTCAAGGCCAAGGATTTCCCTCTTTTCTTCCTTTGCAAACTTGGCAAAATATTCGTCCAGCGAAAAATCTGCCGAAAGTTCCGACTGGGCTTGGGGGGAAGAACAAAGGGCAAGTATCATGCACCAGGGTTCAAGAAGGGTAAGAAAATCAATCGTCTCCTGGTCCAGTATAAGGCGGAGTTTTTCCTTCTCCTCTGTGCTAAGATTTTTTGTAACAACCCGCCCCTCTGCCTTGGAAAAACTGTGGGTGGTTCTTTCCCTTAGCTCATCAGAAAATTTTTCCAAGTCGGAAGCGCTAAGCTCTGCAACTATCCTGTCCGAAGCACGGAATGCCTTTAGCACCCTTTTTTCCAGAGGGTAAAGCCTTTCGTCCCCAACGTGGATTGTGCCCTGAATGTATACGGTAAATTTCTTTCCCTGGGAATTGTAGCCCCGGATTCTCCAGAGCATTCTTTCCTCTTCTTTTTCCAGCAGGGGAGTATCGTATCCAAAAAGACGTGAGGCTGCCTCTGAAAGCGAAACGCATGACGTTGCCGCAAAAAGAACTGCCAGTAAGCCAAGCAGGACTGCGAGCCTAAGCTTAACTCTCACTCGATTGTGCCCTGTTTGCGGAGATAGTCAAAGACGGAATTCTTTCCAACCCAGTGGGCTGCTCCAGCATAGATGAATGTGCTTCCGCCATTTTCCAAAAATTCCTTTATGTCTTTTGCCCAGTCTTCGTTGCGCTTGTCGTAGACCAGCTTTTTGTATTCCTCACCAAAGTCCCCGTATTCCGCAATGTCGCTTTCATTTGAAGCATCCGAGATGGAGGCTAGCTTTTCAACGTCACCTGCAAGATAGGCATCGTAAAGGGCCTTGAGTTCCACCCGTGTTTCTTCCTTTGACTTTTCGTCGGAACATTCCTTTATAGAAGATTTTAGTATGGTAAGCTGCTGTTCGTAAGTTCCAAAGGTAAGTATGTCAATCTGAACCTGAACGTCGTCCAGGCCCACGACTTTGCGCGCGGCATCATTGGCAAGCTTTAGAAAGTAGTTGTCAACAGAATATTCATAAGTAAGTTCAGTCGTCTCCTGAATTGTCTTTTCCAACAGTGTCAGGGCTGCAACCCAAGGCTCCGCTCCGTCAATCATGGCAAAGGCCTGTGGGCTTCCCAAGAGGGAATTCATTGTCTCTATTTCTTCCGGGCTAAGGCAGGCGCTGACTTTTTTTCCGTCCGCTTTTAGAAAGCTTTCCTGAACAAGGCGCATGGCATAAAACTGCATGTTTTGCATGTCGTCTTTTGAAAGTTCCCCTGCTATACGGTCTGCATTGTTAAAGGCATCGAGAACTTCCTTGTCCAAGGGATAGAGTTCTTTGGAGCCAACATGAATCGTTCCCTGAATGTATACTACGGAAGGATTTCCATTTTTGTCCGTTCCGCTAATCTTCCAGAACATGCGGGGCTTTTCTTTGCTAAGGCTTGCCTTTTGTACAGAAGCTTTTTCCGAAGCGGAAGCCTTTGCACTCGAAGCACTTTCTTTTGCAAAAGAATTTGTGCATAAAACAAATGCCGCGGCAAAAAGGATGAATAAGGATTTGCAAAACTTTTTTCTTATAAACATACTCTTCTCCAAATAAATTCCAAACAGTTTACAATTTTATTATCAAAAGCAACCTACGCCGCCATGGAGGGGCGCACGAAGTGCGTTGCCGTAGGCAATGGAGCCGAGAGGCGAAACCCCGGAACGGCGGTGACGCAAAGTGACTGACGGTCGAGTTAGCCAAAAAACAAACTGGTAAAGCCAAAAGTCTACCGTCCAAATAAAAAAGGCTACCCAAATAAAAACTACCCTAAATATTGTAAAAATTCAATAGAAATGGCATAATATGCGCTATGAATACATTTCCTTTAAAAAACGAAGAGCTCAAGGAGCTTGTAAAAAAATATCCCACGCCATTTTACCTTTATGATGAAAAAGGCATTGTAGAAAACATCCGCTACTTTAAAAAGGCATTTTCTATCTTCCCAAAATTCCGCGAATTTTTTGCCGTTAAGGCTTGTCCCAACCCCTACATTCTGCGCATTCTGGAAAAGGAAGGATGCGGTGCTGACTGTTCAAGCCTTCCAGAACTTATTCTTGCCCAAAAGAGCGGCATGACCGGCCACATGGTAATGTTCACAAGCAACGACACTCCGGCAGAGGAATTCATTCTTGCAGCAAAACAGGGTAACATCATAAACTTTGACGACATAACCCACGTTGAATTTGTGCGCAATGCCCTTGGCGGAACTCTTCCAGACACGGTATGCTTCCGCTACAACCCGGGCTCAGAAAAACACGGCGGAAATTCAATAATCGGTAAGCCGGAAGAAGCAAAGTACGGACTTACAAAAGAACAGATGATTGAAGGCTACAAGCTTTGCAAAAAGTACGGGGTAAAGCACTTTGGCCTGCACACCATGGTTGCCTCCAACGAGCTGAACCCAGACTTCTTTGCAGACACAGCCCGCATTATATTTGACATGGTGCTCCTTGTCCAGAAGGAAGTTGGCGTTAACATAGAATTTGTAGACCTTGGCGGTGGCGTTGGAATTCCATACAAGCCCGAGCAGAAGAAGGTTGACCTTGAATACGTTGCAAAAGAAATAAGGAAGCTCTACGACCAGATGATTGTTCCCGCAGGACTTGACCCCATGGGCATTAGCTTTGAGTGTGGAAGACCAATCACTGGCCCCTACGGCTGGCTTGTAACTACGGCCATCCACGAAAAGCACATCTACCGAGATTATATTGGTTGCGATGCCTGCATGGCAGACCTGATGAGGCCTGGTATGTACGGAGCATGGCACGGAATAACGGTAAGCGGAAAAGAAGACGCTCCGGCTGACCACGTTTACGACGTTACGGGAAGCCTCTGCGAAAACTGCGACAAGTTTGCAGTGCAGCGTTCACTTCCAAAGATAGACAAGGGTGATTTGCTAATCATCCACGATGCGGGTGCCCACGGAAGAAGCATGGGGTTCAACTACAACGGAAAACTCCGCGCAGGTGAACTCTTGCTTAGGAGCGACGGTTCCGTAATGCAGATCCGCAGAAGGGAAACGGTGGAAGACTACTTTGCAACTCTTGACTTTGCAGGACTCGAATCCTTCAAGGCATAAGGAATTTTAAGGCACAAGGAACTTTTATGAAGACCCTAAAGAAATTGATTTTTGCCGACATAGTTCTTTCTATAATATATGCGGCTTTATGCTTTCCCATGCAGGCAGACATAAGCGCAGTGGCTTTTCCGCTTTCTGTAATAACGGCAGCCCTGGTCTACTTTGCAGGAGCCTACCTTCTCTTAAGAAAGAATTCAATAAAGCACATAACATTTGTGCGCAAAGTTTTTGAATACCAGACACTGCTTGAAATGCTAAGCTTTATTCTGGCAAGGTCTGGAAAGACGGAGCATCCGTTTGCTTTCGACCTTGTTTGCATACTGCTTTGGATTGCAATAACAGTTATTTCCGGAATAGTTGTCTACCACTATTTGAACCCCAAGCGTATTTTCTCGCTGAACGAAAAGTGGAAGGAAGAAAGCAAGCTCTATCCGCCAAAAACATACACGGGGCTTTCCTACGCAGCGCTCCAGCTTGTTGAATGGATAGACGCAATCGTATACTGCCTCTTTGCAGTCTTTATCCTTAACATTTTTATTTTCCAGCTTTACGTTATACCGTCGGAGTCAATGGTGCCAACCTTCCTCATTAAGGACAGGGTGTTTGTTTTTAAAACGGTTGCAGGGCCAAAGTTTCCCCTTAGCAAAGTGGGCATTCCCTACATCAACCGCTACAAGAGAGGAAACGTAATAGTACTGCGCAACCCCCACTACAAAAGCGACCACGCATCGGAAGTAAAAAAAATCATCTCCGACTACGTTTCCATGATTACGCTTAACCACGTAATTCTTGACCGCGACGAAAACGGTGAGCAAAAGGCAGACCCGCTGGTAAAGCGCATTGTTGGGCTTCCAGGCGAACAGCTTCTTATGCAGGACGGGCACCTCTATGTGCGCACAAAGGAAAGCGGCCCCAACGGACAGTTCACACTTTGCCAAGATGAAGAAAAATGGGCAATGTGGAACCTTAATTCCCTGGATGCAGCTGCAAAGAAAAAGGTGCGGGACTTTCCACTTTCTGCGGACGACTGGCTGGACGTTCAAAAGCTGGAAGAAGAAAGACGTGCATTGGACTTGGCGAAAGCGGCAGATGAATGCAAGCTTCTTGCCCTTACCTTTGAAAAAGTTGCAAAGGGAGACGACGCAAGCGAAAGTGAAATAGCTGAAATGTTTTCGCAGGAAGACTTGTTTGAATACAACTTTTTTAGCAACATCAGCATGAACGCAATAAAACTTCTACAGGAAGCTGGCGGTGCCCAGTGGTTCACAAGATTCATGACCGGATGGACAGACTACGGCAAGTACGTAAAAGAAGGGCTTGTTGGCGGAGACCTCTATTCAGACGCAAACTTCCGCCTTAACGTAATGATAAAACTTGAGTGCGGAAAAATAATCACAAGGATTGCAAACCTTGTTGCAGACGGAGTTTCCGCATCCGAATGGAGCAGCGACGACGTTATAGCAAAGCACATGGCCTACGCTCAAAAACTGAATGCCTACCTTGCACGCCTTGACCAGCGCAACATGCCTGTCTTCCCCACAAACAAAAGCGACGGCAGCCCAAGCTACATACCGGAAAACTGCTACTTTATGATGGGAGACAACCGCTACAATTCTCTGGACATGCGCCACAGCTACGACTACAAGCTAATCCCCATCACAAAGTTCGACGAGCTTTCCATCACCTACTACAGCAACATGGAGCCCCAGTTCGTCAACCGGTCAAAAATACTAGGCCGCGCAAGCCTCCGCATCTGGCCGCTGAACAGGTTCGGGCTTATAAAGTAAAAATATTTGATTTTATTCTTTTGGGCAGCAGCCTTTTCTTCCACTGTCCCTTCGGGAGCCAATCCTGCAAGGGGCTTTCCGGGGTTCCGCGGGTCCCTACCCGCTCCATTGCCATTGTGAGCGCCGCCCCTTCGTCAGGCTCAGGGGACGTCTCTCACAATGGCAACTAACGCCCCTCCAATCCCTGCTGCTAGGCCACCGCTAAAAAAATCAGCTTACAGATTTTATTTCAAGCTTTAAATAGTTCTGTTAGTAGGTCCAATTTCGAGTTTTCGTAATGCATCAGAAAAATTGGCGGAAGCGATTTTTGAACCGAAAAAAATTCTGCACACACGGCGTAGCAAGTGCGTTCGGCGTGTCCGAAGGAATAGCGCGGAAGCCTTTTTTCGGGGCAAAAACCGCTGGGAGCCAATTTTTCTGATGCAAATATAAAACCCGAAGTTTGCCCTAGTATTTATTTTTCACTTGCATTCTTTCCAGCATCTTTTTCTGCCACATCCTTTTGTGCGGCTTTCTTTTGGGCACACAATTTGCATGTGGGGCTGTTGGAACATCCGCAGCAAGAAGGGGCTGTTCCTGTTTTTTTTGCAGTGTAGAATTTTTTAAATAAATGGAGGACGACAAAAGCGCAGTATACAGCTATCAGTACAATTATAACAATGCTTACCATGTCGTCCTCCTTTTTTTTACGAACAATCTAGTTATGCAGCAAATGAGCCTTTTTTGTCTGCTTCAGCATAAGGGTTTTTGCGGAAAAGCGCAATAAGCAATACTGCCAAAAGCACAAAGGCTATTACTGTTCCCACACCAAATACTCCGTGTGCAAAGAGCATTCCCAGCTGGTAGAATATCAGCGTAACAATCCACGCAAAGACATTCTGGAACAGTATTGCAAACCAGAACCACTTGCGGCTCTTAAGTTCATTTGCCATGGTTGCAATTGCCGCAAGACAAGGTGAATCCAGCATGTTGAACAAGAGGAATGCAAAGGCTGCAATTGCAGTAGCAAACCATCCGCCAACTGCATCGGAAACAGCATTCTGTGCCTCTTCTTCTTCAAGTGCCGCCTCTGCTGTCTCGTCATCCACGTTTGCAAGAACACCCATGGTTGTAACAATTGCCTCTTTTGCGGAGAAGCCGGATATAGAAGATGCCGCTGCCTTCCATCCGTTTTCTGCGTCACCAAATCCAAGCGGAATAAAGATGTAGCGCACACCGTTTCCAACTTTGGCAAGAACAGAATCCGCTGAATCTTCAACAAGGCCAAATCCGCCCTCGCTTGCTTCTACAGCATTTCCTTCTTCGTCAACATAAGCTTCGTGTGCAGGATTAAATCCGTAGCTTGAAAGGAACCACATTACAAGGCATGCAAGGAAGAGAATTGTTCCCGCCTTCTTTATAAAGCTCCACAAGCGTTCCCATGTGTGAAGCAGAACGGTCTTTAGCTGGGGAATGTGGTACTGGGGAAGCTCCATAACAAAGGGGGCTGCAGGACCGTGGAAGTATTTTGTCTTTTTAAGAATGATTGCTGCAATCAAAACTGCGGCAACGCCAATCAGGTACATGGAAGGTCCAACCCACGAGCCGTTTGTTCCCGTTACCTTGGAAGCGATTACTACGCCGAACATTGCTATTACAGGAAGCTTTGCTCCGCAGGGAATCCAAGTTGTAGTCATAATCGTCATGCGGCGGTCGTTTTCGTTTTCAATAGTGCGGCTTGCCATGATTCCAGGAATTCCACAGCCGGAAGAAATAAGGAGCGGAATGAATGACTTACCCGAAAGCCCAAACTTGCGGAAGATTCTGTCCATTACGAATGCAATGCGGGTCATGTAGCCAACATCTTCAAGAATGGAAAGAAGCAGGAAGAGAATTGCCATCTGTGGAAGGAAGCCAAAGACAGCGCCAAGTCCGCCAAGAATTCCGTTTACAATGCAGTCGGTAAGTATTTCGTTTGCACCGGCATTGTTCATCAACTCTTCTACCCAGCCCTGGATTCCGCCTGCAACAGTATCGTTTGCCCAGTCGGTTCCCATAGTACCAATCGTAGTTACGGAAACCCAGTAGACGAACCACATTACGAGTGCAAAAATGGGGAGGCCAAGCCAGCGGTTTGTTACGATTCTGTCTATCTTGTCGGAAGTGGTAAGCTTTTCGCCTTTCTTGGTAACAATACCCTTTAGCAAATTTGTTATGTAGTTGTAGCGTTCGTTGGTTATGATAGATTCAATGTCATCACCAAGCTTTGACTCAAGTTCCTTTGTTAAAGATTCAGCCTTGGAAGCCTCTGCTGAAGAAAGGAAAAGTTTTTCAATAACCTTTTGGTCGCGTTCCAAAAGCTTTATGGCAGTCCATCTTTTTAACTCTTCCTTTACACTTGAAGGAAGGATTTTTTCTGCCTTGCCAATTGCAACTTCCACGTCGGCAGAGAAAGTTGCCTGGGGAACCTTTGCCCCGGAAGATGCGGCTTCTTCTGCAGCAAGTGCAACTTCTTTTACACCCTTTCCGTGAAGGGCTACTGTTTCCACAACCTTGCAGCCAAGGCGTTCGGAAAGCTTTGCAGTGTCTATAGTGCCACCGCTCTTTTTTAAAGAGTCCACCATGTTTAGTGCAATGACGACAGGTTTTCCAAGTTCAAGAATCTGGGTGGTAAGGTAGAGGTTTCGCTCAAGGTTTGTTGAATCCACAATGTTGATTACGGAAGAAGGCTCTTCGCTGCAAAGATAGTCACGGGAGACAACCTCTTCGTTGGTATAGGGAGAAAGCGAATAGACACCGGGCAAGTCGGTAACAACAAGTTCTTTTGCCCCCTTAACCTTTCCCTCTTTTTTTTCTACAGTTACTCCCGGCCAGTTACCTACATACTGGGTTGCACCTGTAAGGGAGTTGAACATAGTCGTTTTTCCGCAGTTTGGGTTTCCCGCCAAAGCTATTTTAGTTGCCATTTATTCCACCTCTATATTTTCCGCATCATCCTTGCGGACAGAAAGTTCATATCCCCTGATTGTAACTTCAACAGGATCACCAAGTGGAGCCACCTTGCGCACGTAAACAGAGCATCCTTTTGTAAAGCCCATGTCCATAAGGCGGCGCTTTAAAGCCCCCTCGCCATTCAGCCGGACTACAGTTACGGTAGAGCCGACCTTTGCATCTTTTAAAGTATTCATTATCATTCTCCTGTCCCTTTGCCAATCACTTTCAAAAAGCTGCAAAGAGACTCTATTCCTTGAGAAAAATGCACGCGTGTGCGGTAAGAATGTAAGGGAAAAATTATACGATAATCTTAGAGGCCATGGACTTGTCCAGTGCAAGGCGCGAGTCCTTAACCTTTACGATGAGACCTGTACTGACTTTGGAAATTACAGTAACGGAAGAGCCCACGTTGAATCCAAGCTCATTAAGATGCTGTTTTACAGCAGAATCGCCACCAATTTTCTTAATCTGGACTTCACGTCCTGCATCAGTAAATAACAAGGGCATAATGTTTCTCCTTACATGAAACAATTGCAAAAGCCATCCTGCCCGGCAAGCCACTGCCTTTTTTGGGAGAATAAGATTTTGCAAACCATTATTACAATTTGCTAACCATAATTAATATAATATAACTTTTATTAGTTGTCAATAAGCATTTTTAGATAAGATTAACTTACAGGCAAAAGATTTCCGCCGTCCATACGGTAAATGCTGTCAGCATAGTTTCTGGCCTCGCTTTCGTGAGTCACAAGAAGCACAGCTGCCCCTCGGTCGGCAGCAGAACGCAGCAGGGAAAGGACGGACTTGGTGTTTTCATCGTCAAGGTCATCGGTGGGCTCATCTGCAAAAATTATGCCAGGTTCAAGCAGCAAGGCCCGGGCAACCGCCATCCTCCGCATCTCCCCGCCGGAAAGCTCATTCAGCCTTGCATAGGCCAAGTGGCGTATTCCAACCATATCCAAAAGATTTAGCGCACGCTCCTCGTAGTCATCACCATCCGCATAAAGAGTTGCGGGAAGCTTAACGTTCTCCAAAACGGTCAGTGCAAAGAGTCCTGTCTGTCCCTGGGGAATTACGCCAAAATTCTTATTCCTAAGCAGGGAAAGTTCCTTGTCGCCCATTGCATACAAGTCCTTTTCATCCAGCAAAACTTTTCCGCTGTCAGGAAGCAACAGCCCCGAAGCCATGTAAAGCAGGGTACTTTTTCCGCTTCCAGAGCGGCCTATTATTTCTGTAACCCTGCCACTTTGAATTTGAAGGTCGCAGCTTCTTACTGCCTCAAAATGACTGGATTCCCTTGTGGGCCTATAATATTTTTTTGAAATGCCCATCAGATTCAAAAGCATTTAGTTTCCCTCCCTTAAGATAAGTCCCGTATCGATTTTGGAAATAGATGCAGCCGTACCGCAAGATGCAAGCAAAGAAGCCGTCATTGAAAATACAAAAGAAAAAATGGCCAGCAAAGTCATTCCTGCCACGCCGGGCAAGAGGAAGGGAAGGTTCAGGCTTTCCTTTATAAGCGGATGAAAAGAAAGAGCAAAAAGCAATGCCAAGAAAATTCCAGAAACGCTTCCCCCTGCGTTCACAAAAAAAGCTTCCCTCATCACAAGAGAGGAAACTTTTTTTCTGGAAGCCCCCATAACGCGAAGAACGGCAAATTCCTTTTTGCGCTCTCCGATTGTCATTGAAAAAACAACAGCCATAACCACAAGGCAAAGAAGCCAAATTATCCCGACCATAACGCCCACAACTTTTGAAACACCCGCCAAACCGTCGGAGACACCGCTTGTCATACTCTTTGTGCGGACAGCCTTTACCTGCTTTACGTCATGCTCGATGCGCCGGCACAGCTCGTCCAAGTCCTGTCCTTCTTCAGCCTTTACCATTACGGAAGATATATAGCGGCCAGCCCCCTTTAGCATCTTTTCGTTTACCCCCTTTCGTATGGAGGCATCTATCAAATCCTGTATCGTATCAATACTTGTGTAAACAGCATTGTCCAATCCCGTTCCAGTTTCGCCAAGCTGGGCAACAACCTTGCAGGGCACGTCAAAAAATTTTAGAGTTCCCCCAACGGAAGAAAGAATCTTGCTTCCTATTATTACGTCTCCCTTTTCAAGCACACCGCCAAAATCTTTGGTAAGCCAAGGCTGTACGGTAAAATCACTAGCGGGGTCAAAGCCTATAATCTGAAGTCCAACCGAGCAGCAGCCGGAACTTAATGTTGCAAGGAAAACTTGGGCACTGGCCTTCTCCACTCCGTCAACAGAAAGAGTTTCTTCAAGGCGGCTTCTTGGCATATAAAAAGTGGTGCGGTTTCCGTAAAGCAGAATCGATTCAAGCCCCTTCTTAACAAAGGCACCAGACGGCGTTACAATGATGTCGGCTCCAAGGCGGTATTCAAGGCTTCTTAGTCCCTTCCTTAGAGAAAGAAGAAGCAGGCTTCCTCCAAAAATTGAAAGAGAAAGCAAAAGGGCAAATAAAAAAAGAGCAGCACTTCTTCCTTTTTTACCAAGCAGGTTGGCAAAAGGCAATTGGGTAAATTTCATCAGTTACTTTTCCTTGAATAAACTTTTCTAAAAAGCAGGGCAGAGTCCAAAAGGCAAAGCAGGCAGAGCAAGATTGCCACGGTAAAGACGGAAGGCTTCATAACCAAATGGCACCTCATGTTGGCCATTTTGCAAAGTGGAATTATCCTTCCGGGAACAAAAAGCGCAGCCAGTGAATTTAAAAAAATTGCAACTCCAAGCCCCAGCTTAACCCCGTCCCTAAAAGAGCCAAGCCTTGCAAGCGCAAGCAGAGAACAAATGGCTCCCTGCAGCAGCACAACCCGTTCAGCCCAGTGGCACATCATCCAAGAACCATCTTCCTTTGGACCGCATGCAGAAAAAACAAAGGCAGTACTAAGGCACAATATTAGGGAAGCAAGCAAAAGCGCAAAATCCATAGGTCTAACTTTTTTCATATAAACTCCTTATAACATTAGCATAGACTAACTTTTTTTTAGGGGAGTTTACACACTTTCTATACAAGTGTCAACAAGCTCAAAAAAAATAAGAAATTTTTTAAAAACCGCTTGAACAAAATGTTTGCATTTACTATTATTAGCTTACGCTAACTAAAATTATATAAAAGTAATTTCAGAGGTTCATTTTGAAAAGCATAAAAAAATATATAGCACTCCTTTCGCTCACGGCAATATTCATTCTTTCGTCAGCAGCAGACACAAAATCATGGAAAGCCGTGGCAACGGAAATGCAGGGAATTCTTGATGACGCATGTTCGCTTTATGAATCAGGCGATGCGGAAAAAGCCTACGAGCGCGTGAACGATGCCTATTTTGGCCACTACGAAGTTGACGGTTTTGAACGCAACACACAAAGCCGCATTGGCGGAAGCAGGGCAGGAAATGTGGAAGTCCAGTTCAGCAGGGTGAAGGGCGCAATAAGGAACGGCAAGGACAAGGGCGAAGTCAGGGCAGAAGCAGACACGCTAATAGCCATGCTCTTTGAAGATGCACAAAAACTTGACCCGCCGCAAATGTCATGGACGGAACTTGCAAAAACACTCAACGAGGAATTTGATGAAGCCGCAAAGATGTACGAAGAAGGGCATTTGGTAACAGCAGAACCAAAATTCCGCAAGGCCTACGCCCGCTACTACGGAAAGTCAAAATTCCAGGAAAACGTGATAAAGAGCCTGTCTCAAGAAAAAGACCGGGAAATAGTTGACCTTTACACGGAAACAAAAAACATGATTATAAGCCGGGCCGACAAAACCCTTACCTCCAAGTCCATCAAGAGGCTCGGCTTATTAATAGAAGAAACTTCGCTTTCGCTTACAAAATCCCAGAACCGCCTGCAGTGGTGGGGAACTGTTGCCGCATCCCTGATGATTCTTTTAAGGGAAGGCTTTGAGGCAATTCTGATTGTGGGTGCCATCATTGCCTACCTTAGGAAAATAAACCAGAACAACCGGCTCGAGGCAAAGGAAAGTGGTGTAAGTGCAAAAGAAGTAAGCCTAAGGCCAGTCTTTAATGGTTCAATGCTGGGTATTTTGGCTTCAATCGTAATGGCAATAATCCTGATAGCAATTACGCGCTTCGGTTTTGCGAGCGGACAGGGGCAGGAAGTTGTAGAAGGCGTAACCATGTTCATTGCGGTTGCAGTTCTCTTCTACACTTCAAACTGGATGATTTCAAAATCTTCGGAAGCTTCATGGTCAAGCTTCATCAAGGGAAAGGTTCAGACTTCAATAGACAAGAGCAGCATGTTCGGGCTTGCATTCACATGTTTTCTTGCGGTTTTCCGCGAGGGGGCGGAAGTTATTTTGTTCTACCAGGCAATGCTTGCGGGTTCGGACGGTTCGGGAATTGTGTGGGCTGTACTGCTTGGAATTGCCGCATCTGCCATACTGCTGATTTTTGTCTACAAGGCAATCATAGTTGCGGGTAAGCGCTTGCCGCTAAAGCCCTTCTTCCTTGCCACGTCAATCCTTATGTTCATCATGGTGGTTGCTTTCGTTGGAGGAGGAATCAGCGAATTTGTTGACGCAGGTTGGATTGTTCCCCATGTTGTGGAGGGAGTGCCAACAATTTCGCTTCTTGGCATTTTCCCCTACAAGGAATCACTTATAGCACAGGCTATTGCACTGGCCATAGTTCTTGGCAGTCTTATAGCAGGCTTGGCTATTTCAAAAAACAAGGCAAAAAAGGCCGCATAGTCGGCTAAAAATAGAAGAATACATATTCTTTAAGGAGTTTTTTAATGAAAAAGACATTGTCTTTGGTTCTCGCAGGCGCCGCAATGGCGTTCGCATTTGTTGCTTGCTCTAAGAGCAATGGTTCCCAGCCGGCAGCTGCTGCTACCGAAACACCGGCAGCTTCATCCGCAGCAGCAGAAGTTGCAGAAGAAGATGAAGGCGGCTTCGTTGAGCATGACATTGGAGACGAGCAGAAAGCAGGTTTCCTTGCAGTAAACGGCGTATATTTCCAGGCAGTAGACATGAAGTCTGGTGAAGGAAACCTTCAGTTTGGAAAGGACTACACCATGCACATAGAAGCAGACATTGCCGCAATGGACAACGACCTTGGCTTTGTTGTAGACCAGTTTGTTCCAGGCCTTACCGTTGACTACGAAATCGTAGACCAGGCAAACGGAGAATCCGTAACAACAGGAACCTTCATGCAGATGAACGCATCCGACGGTCCCCACTACGGAGCAAACATCAACCTGAACAAGGCAGGAACATACACAGCACGCTTTATCATCCACAGCCCTGCCGAAAACAACTACTTCATCCACACAGACGAAGACACAAAGCCTGGTTCAACACTGCAGAAGTACTGGCCAAACGACAAGCCTCTCACAGTTGAATTCAAGGACTGGGCATTCGACGGAAAGAAAGTCGAGCCGGAATTCAACTAATTTAATTTCATGGATTGGGGAAAGCCATTTTCCTTAAATGATTTCCCTAAGTGATTTTGCAGCCATGTTTCGGACAAAACCGGGGCATGGCTTTTGCTCTTTTTTTAACAAACCATGGCAAAGAATTTATATCAAATCGTGCAGAACCTTTTGTTTCTGCCCCTGCTGCTTGCAATCATAACGTCCCTGGCATCCAGATTCGGAAGCGGGAGAAGCCGCAGGATTCATTCAATTTTTATAGGAATCATCTTCGCGCTTGCATTAGTTTTTTCACTTATGCGCGACAGAAGAATCATAAAATACAATCAGATAAACAACATTTACTTGATTTTTGCAACGCTGGGTCTTTCGCTTGCCTACTGCATCATGGCATGGATTTTACCGGTCATGCAGTCAAAGTGCCAGCGGAAAAAATTATTGGGGGCAGCAGAGAATTTAACGGGCCTTTTGGGACTGCTTGCATTCTCCGCCCTGCTCTTCTACCGCTTGCCTCCCATGGCTTCCCTACCCTTCCATTTTGTAGGGATGGACGAATCGTATTTTAGCACGGACTTTCTTTTGCGGATGACAGGCTGGATTCTGGCATTCTTGCTTTTATTCCTGTTCTTCCTGGCCTTCCGCAAGGTTTTGCTCACTTCCCCAAAAAAGTGCATGTCCGCCTGCACGACATTCTACCTTGTCCTTAATTCCGCAGCCCTGCTTATTTCATTAATCGGAATCATCAATTCATATTACAGAAGAAAATTCAAGCTGCCAAAATTCGTAAAGAAAAACCTGCTTACTATTTTTGAGCTTGAAAACAAAATCCTTTTGTTTACGCTGATTATCCTTATTGCATTCGCCGCCGCATTCACCATCTACAACATAAAAATCCACGGGGAATACGCGAATGCCGCGGAACACAGAAAGCTAAAGGCAAATGCAAAAAAGAACCGCCGCTGGGGAATCTTTCTTATTTTGCTTTCACTCTATTTTTGCATTGACCTTACGGTAATCAGAAAATTCTCACAGAAGATTGTGGAGCTTTCTCCTTCGGAAGAATTCCAGATTGAAGGAAACGAAATCTTCATTCCGTTGGAACAGATTGCAGACGGACACCTGCACCGCTTTACCTGGACAAGTGAAAAAGGAAATAAGGTTCGCTTTATAGTTGTCCAAAAGAAGGGGAACAATTTTGGCGTTGGATTTGACGCATGTGAAGTCTGCGGAAACGTAGGCTACTACGAGAGAGGCGACGAAGTGGTCTGCAACCGCTGCGACGTTGTAATGAACCGCAACACCATAGGCCTAAAGGGCGGCTGCAACCCAATTCCCCTTTACTCAAAAATCGAGGACGGGGGCCTTAAGGTTTACACCGAAGACTTGGAAAAGGAAGCCAACCGCTTCTAAGGAGGACAAATGTTTTGGAGAATGGTATTCAGGGCTTTGGGCCGCCAAAAGAAAAAAATGCTGATGATTGCCTTTACGATTGCCCTTGGTTCATCCCTTGCCACTGCCATGCTGAACGTAATGTTTGACGTGGGCGACAAGGTGAATCAGGAGCTAAAGACTTATGGCGCAAACATCAGGGTGGTTCCCCAGTCCGCAAGCCTTTTGACCGAAGAGTTCGGTTTTGACGACAATATTTCTCAGTTCCTAAAAGAAGAGGAGCTTGGAAAAATAAAGACGATTTTCTGGGCCTTTAACATAGTAGACTTTGCGCCTTACTTTGAGTCGAGCGCATACCTAAAGGACGGGAAAAAAGTTTCTGTTTCGGGAACATGGTTTAAAAAGCATCTGGAGCTTCCCACAGGGGAAACTTTGGACACAGGAATGACAGCCATGAAAACATGGTGGTCTGTTCAAGGTTCATGGTTGGACGACGGTGATGATACGGGTGCAATGGTCGGTTCAGCATTTTCCAAAAGGAACGGCATTTCAGTAGGCGACACAATCAGCCTCTTTAGGAAAGCAGAGGGAAAGCAGAGGGGGCAAACATGGATTGTAAAAGGAATCTTTGACTCTGGAAGCGATGAAGACGAAAAGGTTTACATTACCATAAAATCCGCCCAAAAGCTTTTTGAAAAACCAGGCCTTGTTACCAGCATAGAAGTCAGCGCGCTTACAACCCCGGACAATGACCTTGCTCGCAGGGCTGCACAAGATCCGTCAAGCCTTAACCGCAACGACTGGGACACATGGTACTGCACAGCCTACGTAAGTTCAATCTGCTACCAGATTCAGGAAGTAATTTCAAACTCTTGCGCAAAGGCAGTAAGGCAGGTTGCAGAAAGCGAGGGCGCAATTCTGAACAAGACGCAGCTGCTCATGCTTTTGATTACAATACTAAGCCTCATAGGTTCCGCACTGGGAATTTCAAACCTTGTTACCGCAAGCGTAATGGAACGCGCACAGGAAATAGGACTTCTAAAAGCGATTGGCGCACACGACGCCCCCATTTCAATCCTTGTGCTTACAGAAATTCTAATCACTGCAATTCTTGGTGGAATAATCGGATACTTTGCAGGCCTGGGCTTTGCACAGATAATAGGACAAAGTGTATTTGACTCAGCCATAAACATAAAGGCAACGGTCATACCCCTTGTTGCCATTCTGATTTTTGTAGTAACCATGGCAGGATCCGTCCCGTCCATAAAACTGCTGCTTTCGCTCAAACCTGCGGAAGTTTTACACGGAAGATAATAAATGACTAGGCAAAAATTTTATTTCAAGATGATTACAAGCTCCCTTATAAGGAGAAGGTCACGGATGCTGGTTGCACTGCTTGCGGTTGCGATTGGGGCGACAGTCCTTTCCGGCCTTGTAACAATTTACTACGACGTTCCCCGGCAAATGGGAAAGGAATTCCGCTCATACGGTGCAAACCTCATGCTTGTAAGTGCAGGTGCGGAAGACATTGGCAAAGAAGCCCTTAACGAGGCAGAGGCACAAATTCCCGCAAAGAGCCTTGTGGGACTAACGGCATTCCGCTACGAGACGATGAGCCTGAACCGGCTCCCTTTTATGGTAGGCGGGATTGATTTTTTGGCAGTGCAAAAGACAAGACCCTACTGGGGAATAAGCGGACAATACCCCAAGGAAAAGGGGGAGGCTCTATTGGGACAGACGGTTGCCCAGACAGTAGCCGCAAAAGTTGGGGACAGGATTTCCCTTTCAGGAAGTGATTCTGAAGGAGAAGAATTTACCGCCCGCTTTACGGTAAGCGGAATCCTCCAGACAGGTGGCGGTGAGGAAGATTGCATTTTTATTGACCAAAAAGAAATGGACTTGCTGATGAAGAATTCAGGTCTTTACGATTTTGCAGAATGTTCAATCAGCGCAAATGCAGTGGAACTTGAGGCGATTGCAAAAAAGATTTCTGATGCGGAAGCTTCCATAAGTCCACGGCTTGTAAAGCGGGTCACAAAGAGCGAAGGCAGCGTGCTAAAGAAGCTTCAGTCCCTGGTTTGGATTGTAACCCTTGTTGTTCTAATTCTTACCATGGTCTGCGTTGCTACAACGATGATGGCCGTGGTTGCCGAAAGACGAAAAGAGATAGGACTAAAAAAAGCGCTTGGAGCTTCAAACAAAAACATCGTAAAGGAATTCCTTGGTGAAGGTCTTTTTCTTGGTGCCTTGGGTGGCGTAATAGGAGTGGCACTAGGATTTTGGTTTGCACAAAAAGTGAGCATGAACGTATTCAGCAGAAGCATTTCCTTCCAGCCCTTGTTGGCTCCGGTAACGGTTCTTGTTTCTGTCATAACAACCGGCATTGCCTGCATGATTCCTGTAAGGAACGCGGCAACGGTAGATCCTGTAATAGTATTGAGAGGTGAATGATGGCTTTATTAGAAGTTAACGATATTTCAAAGATATACAAAATGGGAAGTGTGGAAGTGGCAGCCCTCCACAAAGTGAGCATGAAAGTAGAAAAAGGAGAATGGGTTGCCATTATGGGACCTTCCGGTTCGGGAAAGAGCACCATGATGAACATAATAGGCTGCATGGACAAGCCCACAAGCGGAGAGGTATTTCTGGACGGAAAGAACATAGCAAAGGAAAGTTCTGCAAACCTTACAAACATAAGGCGGGACAAAATTGGACTGATTTTCCAGCAGTTCCACCTGATAAATTATTTGACCGCAGTGGAAAACGTCATGGTCTCGCAATACTACCACAGCATGCCGGACGAAAAAGAAGCCATGGAAGCTTTGGAAAGGGTTGGTCTTGCGCAAAGGGCAAGGCATCTTCCCCACGAGCTTTCTGGCGGAGAGCAGCAGAGAGTCTGCATAGCACGTGCCCTAATAAACTGCCCCCAGCTGATTCTGGCAGACGAGCCAACAGGAAACCTTGACGAAGCAAACGAAAACATGGTCATAGATATTTTTAAGCAGCTGCACAAGGAAGGCAGGACGGTAATAGTTGTTACCCATGCCCCGGAAGTTGCGGAATATGCAGAAAGGACAATCGTTTTGGAACATGGTAAATTTGCAAGGGAGATTGTTAACAAGAAAAATGAATTCTTGAATGAATGAATGATTGCGCCGCCCAAGAAGCTTCCAAAAAGTTAAGGCAGCTTCAAAAGGACGGCGCTTTTTTTATTTTCCTATTTGATTCAATGCGCTGTCGGCAGCTATCTTTCCAAAGACACAGATGTCCGCAACGGCATTTCCACCCAAGCGGTTGGCACCGTGAATGCCGCCTGTAACTTCTCCCGCAGCATACAAGCCCGGAATAATTTTTCCACTGGCATTCAAGACCTGCGCCCGGCTGTTAATCTTAAGCCCGCCCATGGTGTGGTGAACGGCAGGCTCAACTTCTATTGCATAAAAAGGAGGGGAAGCAATAGCCCTGTCCATGCTCTTTGGGTTCCGTCCAAAATCCTTGTCCTTCTTTTCCGCCACAAAAGAATTCCACCTTTCAACAGATTTTTCAACCTGAGCCGAATCAAGACCAATCTTTTTTGCAAGCTCGTCAAGACTTTGTGCCTCCGTAAGAAGATTGTGCTCGGCATAGCTTTCAATTGCCTTTAGGGATTCCCTAACACCCTGGTCAAAGACAAGAAAAGCTGTCTTGCCCGGACAGTCCAAAATTGCTTTTGAAACAAGGTCCCTGGTCTGCATCTCGTCCACAAAACGCATGCCGCTCCTGTCTAGCAAAATAGCCCCGTTTCCCCGGACAGCCTCCGTAATCATGCTGCCGTTTTTTGGAACCACAGTCGGGTGAGTCTGAATCTGATCCATTTGTGTTGTTGCTGCGTCAAACTTCTGCACCATGGAAAATGCGTCTCCAGTAGCCCCCCTCTGGTTGGTAGTGCCAAAGCCTGCAAGGTCGGGCCTGAACTGCTCAACCATTTTTGAGTTTGCGCCAAAACCGCCGGTTGCAATGATTACCGCCTTTGCCATGATCGTGTACTCGCTAGAGCCCGAGGAAACCCTAACACCGCAAGCATTCCCGTCTTTTCCCATAAGGATTTCTACAACCCTGTTCTTTAGGCGTATGTCTGCCCCCTGCTCTTCCGCAGCCTCCCGCAAAAGAGGAACAAGATGCTCACCAATTGCCTGTCCTCCGCGTGGCCTGTGAATACGCTTGTTGCTTGCACCGCCAAAAATTCCAACGTCGCTTAAATCGGCACCAACAATGTCTGACTGAAGCCATTCAACCATTGCAGCAGAATTGTCCACCAGTGTTCTTACAAGCTCAGGGTCATTCAGATTTTTGCCACCCCGCATCGTGTCCTGATAAAAAACTTCTGGTGAATCCTCTATGCCAAGCCGCTTCTGTTCCTTGGTATAGGAAGCATTTATTCCGCCAGTTGAAAAATTTGTGTTTCCGCCAACGATGGGGCTTTTTTCAAGGACGATTGTCTTGGCACCCTTGCCGGCAGCTTCTGTTGCGGCAACAAGACCAGCACCTCCTGCGCCTATGATTACAATGTCACATTTGGTGTTTTTGTAGGCAGTCCTCTTCTTTTCCTTTCCGGCACTGGCATCAAGGGCTGCATCCAGAGCATCAAGCAGACCATCACTTGTAACGGTTGCACCGCTTACAGTATCAACATCATCCGTATCACCGCCGCTTTGAAGGAACTGCTCCAGAATAGGCTGAATGGCAGGCTTTCCGATTCCTTCCGTTTCCTGTTCAGACAAAAGCTCTGCAGCGCAAACCTCGCCGTCCTTAATTGTAACGGAAACTTCTACAGGTCCGTTCCTACCCTCACCGCTTCCAGTCCAAGTTCCGTCCCTAAAGGTTCTTTTTCCGCCGCAAGAAAGAAGCGCAAGGCAAAAAAAAGCAAGGGTACTTTTTATTATTTTTTTCATCAGAGAAACTCCATAAAGAAAAATTAGGCGCCCCATGTAAAGGTTGCCCAGCGGTCGTTGAATTTGCCAAAGAGGGCCGCAAAGATTTTTCCCCGTATTGAATATTTTTTCATCTCCTCGTTAAAGCTGCGCTCTTCCACAAGATTTATGCCGGGAAGAAGGTCTGCAATCTCCTGGGCAGAATCGGTTCCGCTTTTAAAGACAGCCTTTGTGTTCTTTACGGTGTCGTGATGCTTCTGCTGCTTTACCATCATCTTGCAGTTCTGCTCGGCAATTAGTGTGCCTTTCTTAAATGAAGTTTTTAGGACCGTCAAAAGCTGCTTAATTTCTTCCATAGTAAAGTACATGAAAAGCCCTTCTGCAATAAAAATCAAATTCCTGTCCTGGGGAATGAGTTTTGTCCACGCACTTTCAAGTACGCTTCCTGCTATCATCGTAACACGATCCCTTTGGGGGAAGGCCTTTTTTCTTACGGCAATTGAATCAGGAAGGTCAAGGTCAAACCAGAGAATCTTTCCGTTGTCCACACGCTCAAAACGGTTGTCAAAACCGCAGCCCATGTTCACGATTGCAGAGTCAGGATTTTTCGCAATCATTTCCTTTAGACTTTTGTCCAGCATGATTGTGCGGGCAACAACGCCTTCGTGCGACATGAATTTGTCGTAGGGCCTTGTGTCTACACCGATTGTCTCGATAATCTTAACGGCCATTTCGTCCTTAATTCTTGCATTTGACCTTTTTGTTTCATTTGCCTTGATTGCAAGGGGAATAAGCGCAGTTGTCTGCACGTCGCCCAAAGTAAGTTCCATTGTACGCTCCATTTAATAAAAGTTAGCATATAGTAACATAACAATGTTATTTATTCAAGGGGTAACGCCAGCAACATCACTACAGTAACAAGCATAGCAAAATGACATGGCAGCCTGTTGCTAGAAGGAATCTCGCAAAAATGCTAGAATACAAAAATCCAAGGAGCAATGAATGGTACTGTTGGTATTAGACACACAAAAGGGATGCTTTAACGAAAGTCTATATGAATTTGAAAGGGTAAAAAAAAAACATAAAAGACTTAATCGCAGTAGCAAGGGAAAACAATGTTGAAGTTGTATACGTTCAGCATGACGACGGCCCGGGTACAGACTTGGACAAAGCTACGGACAATTATGAAATATACGAAGACTTTGCGCCAAGAAGCGGAGAAAGGCGTTTTGAAAAAAATGTAAACAGCGCATTCCATCCCATGACAGGTCTAACTGAATACCTCCAGTCTAAGGGAGAAAAAGACATTATAACGATAGGAGTCTCAACAGACTATTGCATGGACGCAACAATTAAAAGCGGCTTTGAAAAAGGCTTTAATATATTTGTTCCGGCATACACAAATTCAACCTACGACAACCCCTACTTTGACAAGGAAACCGCCTACAAGTATTTCAATGAATTTATGTGGGGAAGACGTTACGCAAAAATAATTACCCTTGAAGAAGCAATCCAACTCTTGCAATCAACGCACACCGCAGCAAGCTAAGGAATAAGCCAAAAGGAGCTCTTATGAAAAAAATAGGATTGGTTGGTGGCACAGGCCCAGAATCCACACTAATGTATTACAAAAAACTGAATGCCGAAATTGACAAGCTTACAGAAGCAAAAGCAATGCCGGACATTGCTATAGAAAGCGTCAATTTCCGCAGGGCATGGGATTATGTGTCCAATGCAAAATACGATTTGCTAACAGACTATCTTGCAGAAAAAGTCAAATGCCTTGTCTCCTCTGGTGCAGAAGTTGTTTCTTTAACCGCAATCACCATGCACATGGTCTTTGACAAACTTTCAAAGAAAATAAATTATCCTCTTGTAAGCATTCCCAAGGCAGTTTGCGAAGAAGTAATATCATTCGGAATAAAAAAGGTTGGCCTTTTGGGAACTGTTTTTACAATGGAGCAGGATTACATGAAAAAAGACTTTACCGCAAAAGGAGTGCAGGTATTTGTCCCGAATGAAAAAGAGCGGGCGCTTATAGGAAAAAGAATTTTTGAAGAACTGGAAATAGGAGTCGTAAAAGAATCCACTTTAGCGGAATTGGTCTCTATCATCAACAGGATGAAAAAGGACGACGGAATAGAAGGAATCATACTGGGTTGTACAGAACTGCCATTGATTCTTAATTCTGCCAACTGCCCCGTAAGATGTTTTGACGCAGTAGACATTCACTTAAAGAAACTGGTTTCCCTTGCTATGGAATAAAAGCACATATATGGAATAAAATGAACTATGGATATAAAAGAAAGCATAGCCAGCACACGCAAAGGTTTTGAAGAAAGTTTTGCCACAGGAGATTTTTACAACAGGCAGACCCAAGACTCTGAGCACTTGGAAAAGATTCTTGCCTTTTTGAAGATAAGCAGCGGCATGAGAATTCTTGATCTTGGAACAGGAAGCGGATACCTTTCTTTTCCGCTTGCAAAGAACAATCCCGGCTGCCAAGTTGTAGGCCTTGACATTGTGAATGATGCGCTTGGCAAGAACCGCGAAAGAGCAGAGGCAGAAGGAATAAAGAACCTTTCCTTTGTAAGCTATGACGGAATAGACTTTCCTTTTGAAGCGGAATCCTTTGATCTGCTTGTAACAAGATACTCCCTGCACCACTTCCCGGATATAGAGCACAGCATTGGCGAAGTGAGCAGGGTCTTAAAGAAGGGAGGAGCGCTTTTTATCTCTGACCCCTGCCCCAACGAGTGTGACAAGGACAGGTTTGTTGATGACTATATGCGCTTAAAAAAAGACGGGCACATCAAGTTCTACACCAAGGATGAATGGAAAGACATAGGCGCAAGGTATGGACTTACCCTTACCGATAGTTTTACAACTTCAATCCGCTTTCCCAAGAAAAAGGATACCGCTTACGGATACAGGGAAGTTCTGGAAAAACATGACAAGTCTGTAATAGAAAGCTATGACTTTGCAGAGACAGAGACAGAACTTTATCTTACCGAGCAGGTAAACAACATCATTCTCCAAAAAAGTAGAAAAAACTAAGAAAAATTCAAAAAATGCTAGGCTTGCAAACATTCACAATAACAAGTAAAATATTTTCTATAAAATAAGTGGCATCAAAATCATCACACAATTTCCACAGCTAGGGAGAGCAGATTATGTCGGAAAACGCAATTAAAAGCGGAAAAAGGAATCTTGTATTCACAATCATTATTGCAATTGGAGTGCTTTCTGCTGTGCTTAACGCATTACAAAGCACGGCGGTCCTAAGCCTTGTAAAGACTTCTGCAGGAAGCGCATACGAAGATGACTGTGACCAGATTACAAAGGCCTATTCGCTTGTACTTACAAACAAAATGAACACCTATTTGCGCGAGATGAACGTGTACGCAAAGAGCGACGCGGTTCAGTCGGCAGATGAAAAAAAGATTATCGAGTGGATAAAGACCCGCTCCTCCTACCGCATTCCGGAATTTGACAAGGTTATTTTCTGTACACCGGACGGAATTGCATATTCAGACACTGGTGCAGAGGAAGACATTTCTGGAACTTCCTACTACAAGGCTCTTATAAAAGACGGAAAATTCCAGTACATAGACGACCCGGTTATGGACAAGCTTACGGAAAAGGCCATAATCCACATTGGACGCTTGGTAAAAATCCGCGGAAAGACCGTTGGCTTTTTTGCAGGCGTAATGAGCCTTGACACAGTTCAAAAAATCGTAGGCAACATCCGCTTGGGTGCTACCGGTAACGCCTGGCTTTTGGCTGGAGACGGAACTGTTATTGAATACCCGGACCCTTCGCTTATACTAAAGAAGAATTTCTTAAAGCTTGAATCAAAATACAAAGACCTTCAAGATGTGGCAGAAAAGATGTGCACCGGCCAGACAGGTTCAGCATGGGTTAACGACCTTAACGGAAAGAAGCAGTTTGTAACATACGCCCCTGTTGCGAACACCCCTTGGTCTTTTGCCTTTTCTGTTGCAAATTCCCAGGTTAACGGAACCGCAATGAAAATTTCCTACCTTTTGGTCTTGTCCTGCATAGCAAGCATTGCAATCCTTGTACTTATCTCCGGCTTCCTTATCTACAAGGAGCTCCGTCCCCTTCAGAAAGTTGAGTCTGCAATTACCCAGATTGCTTCCGGCAACGCAGACCTTACAAAGCGCATAGAAGTTCAGTCCAACAACGAGATTGGTGCAGTTGTAGACGGCTTCAACAAGTTTACGGACAAGATGCAGTCTATTGTAAAGGAACTTAAGAAGTCCAAGGAAACGCTTGGCCTTGCGGGCGAAAAGCTTCACACAAGCACGGGCGACACGGCAAATTCCATTACGATGATTCTTAATAATATAGAAGGAATGAGCAGCCGCATCACAAACCAGTCTGCGGGCGTAGAAGAAACTGCAAGTGCGGTTAACCAGATTGCCTCCAACATTGCATCCCTTGAGCACATGATAGAAAAGCAGGCACAAGGGGTTTCTGAGGCTTCTTCTTCCGTAGAGGAAATGATTGGCAACATTGAGTCGGTAAACTCTTCCGTAGAAAAGATGGTTGAATCTTTTGCAAACCTTGAGCAGAGTGCAACATTCGGTGAGGCAAAGCAGAGGGGCGTAAACGAGCGTATTCAGACAATAGAAAATGAGTCACAGGCACTTCGCGAGGCAAACGCAGCCATTGCTTCCATTGCAAGCCAGACAAACCTTCTTGCTATGAACGCGGCTATTGAGGCAGCCCATGCAGGCGATGCAGGACGCGGCTTCTCCGTTGTTGCGGACGAAATTAGAAAACTTTCGGAAACATCCACTTCGCAGAGTAAGAGGATTGGTGAAGAGCTTAAGAAAATACGCAAGTCAATAGACACGGTTGTTTCTGCATCAGCTGAATCAAGCAAGGCTTTCCAGGACGTTGCAAACGGCATTAAGGAAACAGACCAGCTTGTTAAGCAGATAAAGGAAGCCATGGCGGAACAGCAGGCGGGCAGCAAGCAGATTAACGAGGCACTTCACGAGATGAACGATTCCACGAGCGAAGTACGCTCCGCTTCATCAGAAATGTCAGAAGGCAACAAGGCAATCCTTGAAGAAGTAAAGGAACTGCAGAACGCAACGCTAAGCATGAAAGACAGCATGGAAAAAATGCGAAAGGATGCAGGCCTTATTAACGAGTCGGGAACGGCGCTTACCGAAGTTTCAAGCAAGATGAAAGAGTCCATTAACGACATAGCCTTGCAGATTGACCAGTTCCAGATTTAAGGGAGAGTAAATTTATGAAGAAGTTTTTATATACATTAACAGCATTGGCAGCGGCTTTTCTTGCAGTACCAGTCATTTCTTCTTGCATGCAAAGCGGTGCAAAGAACCAGAAGGATGACCTTTCCCACCACGTAATCATAACCTACATGACTACTGGCGACCGCCCCACAAACGGAGCTACGGAAAAAATGCTCAAGGAACTGAACAAGATTCTTACGGAAAAGGTAAACGCAGAGCTCCAGATTTTCTACATTCCCTGGAACGACTATTTGGTAAACTACAACATGTGCCTTTCCCAGCTGGACGGTTCGGTAGACCTTGTAGGAACTGCATCAGACTGGCTTGATGCCTGGAACAACATCAAGAACGGAACCTTCCTTGGCATGAGCGACGAAATGGTAAAAAAATACGCGCCCAAGACCTACGAATCCGTTTCCGCCGAGCACTGGGAAATGTGCCGCATGAACGGAAAGCTCTACATGCTGCCGGAAGACAACTACGCCCAGTGGATTAACCACGGCTTTATCTACAGGAGCGACTGGGCAAAAGAAGCGGGCCTTTCAAACGGAGTGCACAGCTGGGAAGAGCTTACAAGCTATTTGGAATACGTTGCAAAGAGCAAGCCCGGCATTATCCCCTGGAATTCCGACGGAGGCCTGGACACCTACCACCCGGAAGGCTACATTGAATCCAAGAGCGACTATGTTCCGCTCGAAGGCATTTCCACAAACCTCTACTTTGGCGTACACAGGAACAACCTTACAAAAGTCTACTCACCTTTTATAGAAGGAAACGAACTTGTTGAATACGCAAAGCTGATGAAAAGATGGAATGAAATAGGCGTTTGGCCAAAAGACCTAGCACAGTCTGTCCACTCAAAGAACCGCGAAGAATTTAAGGTTGGAAAAGTTGCCGTAGAAGAGCACCACACCCAGACCTGGTACACGGAAGTGCGCCCTGCCCTGCAAAAGAACGTTCCCGGAGCAGACTGCGAATTCTTCTGGTTCGGGGAAGAAGCTGGCAACATCACCGCAATGACGGTTACCCACGGAGCAATGGCCGTTTCCGCCGCATCCCCAAACCCGGAGCGTGCCCTTATGGTTTACGACCTTTTGCGAAACGACCCCGAATGTTACCGCCTGCTCAACTACGGAATCGAAGGAGTCCAGTACGTTCTTACCGGAGACGGTTACCGCGACACGCCGCCAAGCTACGACCCTGCCACCCAGAAAATCACAACCAACTACTGGTGGGGACGCAACGACAATCTGGAAGTGCGCGACAAAAGCGGTTCATGGGACAAGTTTGAAGAAAAGAACGCCATCTACGGCAAGCACAAAATTGACTACCCCTACCCCAAGATTGTCTGGGACATTTCCAACATAGGCCCGGAACTTGCAGAACTGAACAACGTCTGGGGAACCTACATGGGCAACATCTGCTACGGAAGGGAAGACGACGTGGAAGCCTACGTCCAAGAATTCCGCCGTGCATGCAAAAGGGCAGGAATAGAAAAAGTCATCGCCGAACTCCAGCGCCAGGTTGACGCAGCAAACAAATAATTCTTTCTTTTTTATTCTGGAGCACACTGAATCTTTAACTGTGCGGAAGGCTACCCCTTCCGCAATTTTTTTTCATCCCCGCTTTCCAGGGTTCCGCGGGTCCCTCCCCGCTCCATTGCCTAGCGGCAACGCGTTCCGCGCCCTTCCAATCGGGGCTAGGATTTATCTGTCAAATAAAAGCCACCAAACAACCTACGCGGGATTGGAGGGGTGCACGAAGTGCATTACGGAGTAATGAAGCCGAAAGGCGGAACCCCGCAAAGCCCGTGGCGCAAAGCGACATTCGGTCGAATTAGCCAAAAGGCAATTTGGTAGAGCAGAAAAAATACCGTCCTAAAAAGCACCTTCCAAAAATTCAAAACATTGACAAGGCTTTTTCCTCAAAGTATACTTGGAAAATCATGGTAGAAGTTCAGCAGGAAGAGGAAAAAAAGGCACGCGCACTTTTGATTGGTGCACCCAACAAGGGAAAAGGTTCCAAGCCAGACGCAAAGCCAGAAGAACTGGAAGGCCTGGTAAAAACGCTGGGGATGGAAACGGCAGGCATCATAGTTCTTAACCGCATTGAACCAACCCCGGCATACGGAATCGGTACTGGAAAGACAAAGGAAATTGCGGCCAAGGCAAAGGAGCTTTTTGCTGACTGCATAATCTTTGACTGGGAGATTGACCCGACCAAGCAGCGCAACTGGGAAAAGCTTTGTTCAATTCCGGTTTTTGACAGGAACGAAGTGATATTGCGCATATTTGCATCCCGCGCGCAGACTAAAGAAGCTGTCCTTCAGGTGGAACTTGCCCGCCTTACTTATTCCCTTCCCCGCTTAAGCCACATGTACGGAGACCTTGCAAGGCAGAGGGGTGGCTCCTACGGTTCAAAGGGTAGCGGAGAAACCCAGCTGGAACTTGACCGCCGCCAGACGGAAGACAAAATTGTGCAGATAAAGAAGGAGCTTGAGCAGGTTACGCAGACAAGGCGCACCCAAAGAAAGCAGAGGGAACGCAATTCATTCAGGAACTGTGCCCTTGTGGGCTATACCAATGCGGGTAAATCAAGCCTGCTTAATGCCCTTACCGGGGCAGACGTTTTTGTGGAAAACAAGCTTTTTGCAACCCTTGACCCTACCACCAGAAAATTTTCCCTTGGCGAAGGTTCTACGATTCTTCTTACGGATACGGTAGGATTCATCTCTAACCTTCCCCACACGCTGATTAACGCCTTCCGCTCTACTTTGGAGGAGGCCTCTTTTGCCGACCTGCTTCTTATTGTAGTAGATGCTTCTGACCCTGAATGCCGCAAGCAGTACGAGCAGGTTATTAAGGTTCTTGGGGAAATTGGCGCGGACAAGATTCCACGGCTTGTTTTGCTTAACAAGTGGGATGCGGTTAAAAGCTACTGTCCGGGGAAGAAGACCGGCATGGGCAGCATTGAATCTGCTGCGGAAGATGGCGGGGGAGCGGAGCAAGGAGCTGATGCTTCGGAAAGCGGCGGGCTGTTGGCAGAAAAATCCGACGGTTTTGCAAGCGGCGGGCTGTTAGCGGAAAAATCTGACGGTTTTGCAAACGGCGGGCTGTTAGCGGAAAAATCTGACGCTTCTGCAAATGGTGGCCTGTTAGCAGAACAAAATAACGCTTTTGCTAACGGTGGCCTGTTTGCAAAAGAATACGACTCTTTTGCAAATGGTGGCCTGTTGGCAAAACAGAACGACTCTTTTGCAAACAGCGGCCAGTTAGCAGAACAAAATGCTTCTTTTGCAAACACCGCCAACAGTGCCCAGTTGGCAGAACAAAATGCCTCTTCTGCAAACAGCAGCCCGTCAGCGCAAGCCCCTGCCTCTTCTGCAAACACCGCCCAGTTAGCAAAACAATCCGGCTCTTTTGCCAACACCGCCCAGTTAGCAAAACAAACCAACTCTTCCGCAAACAGCGGCCCGTTAGCAAAACAAACCACCTCTCCCGCCAACAACGCCAACACCAGCGCCCTAATCGCAAGCCTAAACGCAGCCTTCCCGGGAGCTGTAAAAATCAGCGCAAAAACCAAAGAAGGTTTTACTGAACTGTCGCAAAAAATTACCGAAAATCTATTGGGGAGCCTAAAAAGCTATCTAATCCCAATGGACAAGGCAAACCTGGTTGAACTTGCAAGAAAAAACGGAACCATTCTAAAAGAAGAATGGCTGGAAGACGGCATCCATCTGGAAGCAAGAATCCCCGGTATTATAGAAGAAAACGGAAACGCCACCACAAGAACGATGGCGCTGCTTAACCCATACGCAGTCTAAAAGACGGCATAAAAAGCAAAGGAAAGAAAATGAGATACAAATTTGCAAAAACCTTCTCCCCAAAGCAAAAACCCAACGGCAACTGGCAGGACCAGGACTTCTACGACGAAAAATTCAACTTCCTGCCAAAAGTCCTTCTTATTATACTGGCATCGGTAGTGGCAATAATCACGCTGGGAACAGTCATCAACCTGGCAACCCGCGACACTGCCATAGGAAGCAACTACCGCCACTCGGACCCCGAACCCCAGAAGGTCATTAAAAATTCCAAAAAGACCGACCAGAGCGTTGACGCATACACTGCAATGGGACAGCTCCGCATAAACACAAAGGGCGCGGAAGAAAATTCAACCGGAGCCCTGCTCGTAGTCTCCCCATGGTTCACATACCCTTCCGCAGACACGGCCCTCTTTGAAGAACTACAGCAAAAGGAGAGGCAGGAAAAGTCCCTCATAACAAACTACTTCTCCCGCTTTACCAAAGAAGACCTTCTTGCGCGGGGAGAGGCAACAGTAAAAACCGACATCGTGGAACTCATAAACAGCCAGCTTGTAATGGGAAAAGTCCGTGCAGTCTACTTTGACCAATACACTTTCTTTGAATAGTCTTAATTTTTCTCATTTTGGACGGCAATTTTCTCTTTAAAGCTGCCATTTTACCGCAAACAAGTAGGCCACTTATTACGGCGTTCCGGGGTTCCGGGGCCCCTACCCCTCCATTGCTATCGCAACGGCTACGCCGCCCCTCCATGCCGGCCTAATTCCTGCCTAAAAAAAATCCCTCCGTGGATTTTTTTTAGGATCGCAGATTCGCAAGCAAATCTGCGCGCTGCTAAGCCGCCCTCCATGGCTCGTTAATTTTTTTCAAGATCGAAACACGTTCCTTGCCTAAAAAAAATTCCATCCTTGGATTTTTCCGGGGATTGCAGAATCGCGTCGCAATTCTGCACGCTGCTAACCCGCCCTCCATGGCTCGTTAATTTTTATCAAGAACGAAACACGTTCCTTGCCTTAAAAAAAATCCCTCCGTGGATTTTTTTTAGGATCGCAGATTCGCAAAGCAAATCTGCGCGCTGCTAAGCCGCCATCCATGGCTCTTTAATTTTTATCAAGATTGAAATACGTTCCTTGCCTAAAAAAAAATTCCTCCTTGTTTTTTTTTAGGATCGCAGATTCGCAAAGCAAATCTGCGCACTGCTAAGTCGCCCTCCATGGCTCTTTAATTTTTATCAAGAACGAAATAGGTTCTTTGTCTTAAAAAAAACTCCCCGACTTGGCATTTGTTTGGCAAGAAAAACCCGTTCCCTGAGCCCGTCGAAGGGAACATCCCTCCACGAACACACTCCTTTAAAAAATGGGGTTCGTAGGAACATCGCAATACATTGAGCGACATGGCCCTAAACCGTGCCCGCCACAGAAAAATCCCTCCTTGGATTTTTTTTAGGATCGCAGATTCGCAGGCAAATCTGCACGCTGCTAACCTGCCATCCATGGCTCGTTAAATTTCATCAAGAAAGAAACACGTTTCTCGTCTTTAAAAAAAACAGGTGTTGAAAATTGGGGTTCTTAGGGGCTAGCCCCTAAGCCGTGCCTGCCCCAGAAAAATCCTTCCTTGGATTTTTCTGGGGATTGCAGAATTGCCTTGCAATTCTGCACGCTGCTAAAACGCGCATCCCTGCGCTTTTAAACCATGGCAAGAAACAAATGTCCTACCAAATCCATAGCTGCCAGCAAAAAAAATTTTTGTAAAAAAATAAAACTGGGTTCTTAGGGCGTTAGCCCTAAGCCGTGCCGGGAAAGGGAGGGGGTTAAGGGGATGGAAAACCCTCGCTTCGGAGTAGGGGGTTTTCCCTCCCCTTAGTTCGGGGTCCAAGGGCCCTCCCTTGAAAATCAAATTTATTTCCTATATTATCCCCTAAAATTTAAAACTCAAATTCCGAAAATCAAAGTATGCCGGCAAACAATAGTTACAGCAAGCCAGATTTTTGGTCACAGAAAGCCTTTAAAGAAGGCTATCCAGCAAGAAGTGTCTACAAACTTGAAGAAATCGACAAGAAATTCGGCATGGTAACTAAAAACTGCACGGTACTGGATTTGGGATCAGCGCCGGGAAGCTGGACAACATGGCTTTTAAGGCGGCTGGAAGGAAACGGAAAGGTTGTTTCGGTAGACCTTAACCCGCTTGCAAAAAGCGTAAAGGGCGAAAACCTTGTCTTCTTCCAGGGTGATTTGCTAAGCGAAGAAATCCGCACCAAAATTCAGGAAAACGGCCCCTACAGCCTGGTTGTCTGCGATGCCGCCCCTCTTACGACTGGAAACCGCACCATAGACACTGCAAGAAGCAAGGCTCTGGTGGACATGGCAATCTGGTACGCCCAGACAATGCTAAAAAAAGGCGGAAATTTCTGCGTAAAAATCTTCCAGAACGGGGACCAGCAGAAGGAACTGCAAAAAATGCGGGAAATTTTCACTTCGGCAAAGGGCTTTAAGCCGGAAGCCTGCCGTTCAAGTTCGTTTGAGACGTATTTGATAGGAATAAATAAAAAAATTTAGAAAAATTCATGCAAAACACAAGACTTTTACATGATTTTTTTGTATAATAAAGGAGCAATAGGAAGTTTTATGAAAAAAATGGTCTTCGAGAAAAAACGTAACTCATACATGCCGTCCAAGATGAGCTATTATTCAAAAGTCTTTATTACATGCTCCGCAAGCATAGTATGCACGGCTGGCATTGTAATCGGCTCAACACTGGCAGTGCTCCACGTTAACAATACAAACGGACAGGGCGGTGGTTCAGACCCCAAGCTCTCAATGATTATGTCCGAGTCTGATTCATTCGGTAAGCTTACAGGAAGCGACATGGAGGCGGACTCAGAGGCACTGGGACTTGCAGCCCTTATGGGAGAAGACCATGACGTTACTGAAAACGCAGCAGGCATTGCGGACAGCAGCAATGAATCTACAACGCTCACATATACTTCCTACAGAGTCAAAAAAGGCGACATGATAAGCCTTATTGCTGATGCATACAACGTTACCACCGACACAATCTACAGCGCAAACAATACAATCACAAATTCCCGCCTTATCCAACCGGGCCAGTACATAAAGATTCCTTCAATGTCTGGAATCCTTTACACCACAAAGAAAGAAAACGAAACCCCCTCAACAATCGCTGAAAAATATTCAATCGATGCAGAAAGGTGCGCCCTCGTAAACAAGATGGACGTAAACTCACAGCTCAAGATGGGAACAACAGTATTCGTACCAGGTGCAGAAATGGACTGGGAAACAAAGCTTGAAATCAACGGAGACCTCTTCAAGCTGCCTCTCCACAGCTACTTCTACATTTCTTCACGCTGGGGCTGGAGACCTGACCCATTCGGAAGCGGAAGAAGATCCTACCACGGCGGTATAGACATGGCCTGTCCAAAGGGAACACCAATCTATTCTGCAAAGGCAGGACGCGTTGTAAGCACAGGCTACAGCAACGTCTACGGAAACTACGTAATCGTAAGCCACGGCCAGGGTTACAAGACACTCTACGGCCACATGACCCGCATCCTTACTTCCAACGGAAGCTTTGTTGACACAACCACAAAGATTGGTCTTGTAGGTAGCACCGGTGCAAGTACAGGTCCTCACCTGCACTTTACGGTTTACAAGAACGGCAAGTCAATCAACCCGACAAACGTCGTAAACTTCGCAAAGCGCTAAGCTTAAAAAATCATAAAACAACCTTTATATACAAATTCAAGCCCTTAAAAGTCAGCTTTTAGGGGCTTTTTTTATTTTTCGTCATCCCGAACTAGTTTCGGGATCTGTAAAAGACGGCATTAAAACTTATAAACTTGACACATTTTATTTTTTTCTTTATAAAGTATTGCACTAGAGAGAGAGTTATGGAAAAATTTAACAAAGAATGCCACTTGACAAGAATTGTCCTGTGGTGCAAAATTCGCAACCCGCAACCCGCAACCCGCAACCCGCAACCCGCAACCCGCAACCCGCAACCCGCAACCCGAGCATAAATTTTCCTTATACAAATTTTAAACATTCCCGGAATTTCCCCCTTTGAGGTGGAGTCCGGGCTTTTTATTTTAAAATCAACAAAACAAAAAAAATGGAGGATTACATGAAAAAAGTTTTGCTTGACCTTACGGTGATTTTTGGACTTGGCCTTGCCCTGCTTGCCACAAGCTGCGGCGGTGGAGGAGGCTCAGATGACTATGAAACCCCTGGGGCGGAAAACGAGACTGCATCAGGCGGATTTGTCCTGGTGCATGGCGGAACCGTAATCGGCGGCGACAAGTTTATCCTGGCAGGACAGACTGATGCCTACTACAAGGGGGCATTTATAGCCGGGCGCACGGTAACTCTTTCATCATTCTACATCAGCGACCATGAGGTAACGCAGGCAGAATACCAGTCTGTTATGGGAACAAACCCAAGCAATTTTTCTGGTTCAAACAAGCCTGTGGAAAATGCAAGCTGGTACGATGCAATAACATACTGCAACAAGAGGAGCATAGCAGAAGGTCTTACGCCATGCTACACCGTCAGCGAGGTGGATTTTTCTGGCAGCGTTACGGTACCTACAAGCAGCGATGCGACATGGAACGCCGCAAGCTGCAACTTAAGTGCCAACGGCTACCGCCTGCCTACAGAAGCAGAATGGGAGTACGCAGCCCGTGGCGGTGCATCTGGCTGCTCTGCAGAAAACCCCACTGACTGGGCCGGTACGGATGACAGCACAAACCTAGGGGACTACGCATGGTATTCAACCAACTGCGGGCGCACGACCCATGAGGTAAAAACAACAAGCAAGGCCAATTCCCTAGGCCTCTACGACATGAGCGGCAATGTATGGGAATGGTGCTGGGACCGGTCTGACCCCATAGAAACAGGCACAGCCACGAATCCTACCGGTGGCTCGTACAGTTCTGGCCGCACAAACCGTGGTGGCAGCTGGAACAGTGGCACTAACTTCTGTTCTGTTGCGTTCCGGCCCCTGGACCCCCCGTACAGCCGCAAAGACAATATTGGCTTCCGCGTGGTTCGCACTGCCAATTAAAGCCCAGGGTGACGGGACGGCCGTCATCCCGAACTGGATTCGGGATCTGTAAAAGACGGCATTTTTGCTTTTACATACGTGGAAATTAGACCTACGCCGCCGTGGAGGGGCGACTTGCTTGCAAGTCGTTGCGCAGCAATGGAGCGGGCAGGGACCCGCGGAACCCTGGAAGGGCGGTGGCGCAGAGGCAGGTCCGCTCGAGTTAGCCAATCCGCAAATGGAAGAGCCGGGCAGGCTTCCGTCCAAAAGAAGAAAGATAAAATTCAAAAAATTATTTACATATATATACCCATTGAATTCATGTTTACAAACTCTTGATGGCGGTATATAATGGTTAGTATGCCAGATTTGCTTACAGATTTACAGTTTGATGAATTCCGCAAACTCATTTACGATACAAGTGGTATTACATTTTCGGAAACAAACCGTTCCATCTTGGACAGCCGCCTAAAAGAACGCCTCCGCGAGAAGAAAATCGACGACGTTCAGCAGTATTACAAGATGATTACGACCGACCTGGAAGAATTCAAGAAATTCCTGGACAGCATAACCACAAATTTGACGCGCTTCTTCCGCAACCAGCCGCATTTTGACGCGCTGATAAATTACGTAATTCCCCACGTGATTGCAGAAAAGAAGAAGACAGGGGAAACAAAAATCCGCATCTGGAGCGCTGGCTGTTCCACCGGGGAGGAACCCTACACGATTGCAATGCTTTTGCAGGACAAGCTGCCCGCACCCTACACCTACGAAATAAAGGCATCGGACATTTCGCTAAAGTCACTGCTCGTTGGCCAGCAGGGCTTTTATCCCCTGCCCCGCATAACCGGCATTCCCCACGACTACCTTGAACGCTTTTTTACGCAGACGGACTCAGGCTACCAGGTAAAGCCGGAGCTGATGAACTGTGTGCACTTTGACTACCACAACCTGCGCAACGAAAGCGGCATAAAGGACTACGACATTGTATTCTGCCGCAACGTGCTTATATACTTTGACGAGGCGGCGCAAAAGGCTACGATAGACCGCTTCTACAGGTCTATGTCCGACCATTCCTACCTGTTTATTGGGCATTCAGAAAGCCTTTTTGGAATGGACACAAAATTCAAATTCCTAAAGACCGATTGGGCCTGTCTTTACGAAAAGAACGAGCTCTAGGGAGAGAGAGAAATATGGACGACATACAGGTTTTGATTTGCGATGATTCAGCATTGATGCGTAACCTTATTTCCAGGGTTGTTGACAGCACTCAGGGTATGAAAGTCTGCGCAACAGCAATGAACGGACGCTTCTGCCTGCAGAAGATTCCCCTGTCCCATCCAGACATTATCATCCTTGACATAGAAATGCCCGAGATGAACGGCGTGGAATTCCTAAAAGAGCGCAAGATGCAGGGAATTGACATCCCGGTTCTTATACTTTCCTCCGTTGCAACAAAGGGTGCGGCTGTTACCATGCAGTGCCTTGAGCTTGGAGCAGTGGACTTTATTACAAAGCCGTCAGGCTCGGTAACAAACAACATCATGTCTGTCTCCGCTGCCCTTATCGAGCGCATTGCATCATACGGTTCACGCTATGCAAGGCGAAAGGGAAAGAGCGTCTACCCGACGGACTTCTTTATTCAGCAGACAAAATTCAAGGAAGCAGAGTTTTCCGCAAAGAAGACGCCCATTCCAACTACGGCTGCCGGTGGTGCAAAGCCTGCCCCCGCTGCAAAGACTACAGCCGGAATGCCTTCAAGCGGAACCGATGCAAGGGCTGAGCACCCGATATTCTCCGCCTCGGTATGGAAGCCTGCAAAGCCAAAAGAGCCAGCGGTAATAAAGCCTGAGCGCAACCCCGGCCCAATAGAAATCGTAGCAATCGGTATTTCAACAGGAGGCCCAAACGCCCTCCGCGAGATGCTTGCAAAGATAGACCCCAAGCTTTCACGGCCAATTCTTATCGTGCAGCACATGCCCGCCGGATTTACAAAGGAATTTGCAAATTCCCTCAACAGGATATGCCCGCTTGAAGTAAAGGAAGCGGAAGACGGCGACCTGATTCACCCGGGAATGGTCTATGTTGCGCCGGGAGACTTCCACATCGTAGTGGAAAAGTCAACCCTCTGCAACGTAATCAGGCTGAGCAAGGCCGACCTCCGCAACGGGCACAGGCCTTCTGCAGACGTTATGTTTGAGTCCATCGCAAAAATCTACCAGAACCGCGCACTGGGCGTAATCATGACCGGCATGGGCCGCGACGGTGCCGAACAGCTTGCAGAAATGAGAAAGCAGGGAGCGTGGACTCTTGGCCAGGACGAGGCTTCCTCCGTCGTATACGGAATGCCAAAGGCCGGCTGGGAAAACGGCGCCGTGCAGAAGCAGGTTTCGCTTGACAACATGGCTGACGAAATAAACCGCCTGGTTCGCGAGCACGCAAACGGCTAAGTTCTGATTTTTTTGCATAATTCTCTTTTTGCGGCGCTTTTTCCTGCTGTCGTATTGCGTCCCAAAAGAAGGTTTTATCCCTATTTTAGGGGCTTTCCGGGGTTCCGCGGGGCCCTACCCGCTCCATTACCGCTTTGCGGTAACGCTTCGCGCCCCTCCAATCCCTGCCGTCATGCTGTGCTTGACTCTACATCTGTATAGCCCCCCCCCGCCCCTTGACGCGGCACTTTTTTTTGTATAGTACTCTTAGGTTAAAACTATCTTAACCAAGGAGATTACAATGAAAAAATTAGCAACAATTGCATTAACAGTAGCAGCCTTTGGCCTTGCTTTCTCCCTTGCAGCATGCTCCGGTGGCTCAAGCTCTTCATCAGACGATGATGCAGCAAGCTTAGTGGCAGGCGGTTCTGGCGGTTCATTCGAGGTACTTAGCTACAGCAGCGAGGACCTTAACAACAAGGTTTTCTCTTATGAAGATGAGGATGACGGAACAAGATACCTTGGATTCACAGGCGGCAAATGCTACAAATCCAGCAACTCATCCAGTTTTCCCGACACCGAAAGAGACTATACAATCGTCAAATACGCCGGACGTTTATATAATAGTTTTTTTATGACAAGAACAAGCGGCTCAGGCCTTATCGGCACTTTCACGGATGGAGAAAAAGCTTTTACTTTTTCTAACGGTGGCACATGTACTTTTACTAGTGATCGTGGGTCCCAGACTTTTAGCTACACCAATAATAATGGCTTGGTAGTGATAAATATTACTGGCGAGGGCCCTTTCAAAGTGTATTACGATGGCAACAACAAAATATACGGTGTTGCTGATGAAGACATCATGACTTTTGTACAAGACGGTGTTTCCGTTATAACCAGGTAGGTAGAATAAAAACCAGCCTAAAACACTTCCCCGCAAGGAAACGGCGCATCTGCTGCAACTCCCTGCGGGGATTTTTTTTGCGCCCATCCAATTCATGCCGTCACCCCACAGCTCCGTCACCCTGAGCTGGTTGGTGAGCTTGTCGAACCACAGGGTCTGCATAAGCCAAAATCGTCATGCTGAGCTTGACTCAGCATCTGTATAAGCCAAACTGCCATCTTCCACACACCCAAACGAGCCCCGCAAGAATTGCAAAAAAAAACAAATATTTTGCTTGATAAACTGTAAATCTAAGTTATAATAAAATTAAAGTGTTAATTCATTAAGTTTTAATGCTTTGCAAATTCATTAAGTTGAACGTTTTTCGTTCAGAGAGGAGCATTTATTATGGCAGAATTGAAATCAGGAATCATTTTGCAGGACGGAGAAGAGCTCGTTGCAGAGATCGAAGCAGAACTCTGGGCTTCCAGCGCAAACCCAATCGCAAAGGCTCTTGGTAACATCCAGAGAATCGTCTGCGGAATTCTTGGTACAAAAAAGAAGGGCTACGTTGTAATCACAAACAAGCGCGTTGTAGAAGTTTCAAACCTCGTACAGTGCTACGTATTCAACGTTGCTCACGAAGTAAAGTACCTTCTTCCTTCAAGCGTAAAGGAAATCGGCTACACAAAAGAAGCAAGCTGCGGAATGTTCTGCCCAGCCTATCACCTGTACTACGAAACCTTCACAAACACAACATCTGTATTGCTTAAAGTTGCAACAGACGAAGAAGCTCAGAAGCTCGTAGATGCATTCTACAAGGCAATCACAAAGTAAAAAATGCCCAAAAATAAGTTTTTCAGGTACTGCTACCTGAATACTTACGCATTTTTGCTGCTCTTTTTGAGCATTATTGCCATGGCCATACCGCTGTACAAAATATCGGCATGGCTTTTGCTGCCGCAGGGGATTGTAGCTTTATACATACTTTCCCGTGCGGCAAAACTTTTTTCCACCTGGCCGGACAAACAGCGTAAGTATGAAGTTCTATTCGGAAAAAACAAGACTCAGTTCAACCCCGAATCATTCAAGCTCTTTATGCAAATGCCCTGCGGAAGGCTTTTAACAAAAGTAGTCCTTAGCGACCTTGGCAAAAAAGACGAATACCGCACCCTAAAAAAACTCTACAAACCTAGTCTCATTCAGTCGGTAAAAAACGCATTCGCACCGCCAACAAAAACCGCCGTCTACATAAACAAAGACTTCGTAAAATACCAGACCCCCTCAACCTCTGAGTCTTAACTCCTTATCCGTAATAGCTATAAAGGACAAGCGCATGTTTTCAACAAATGTAATGCAAAAAAATATGTAAAGAAAGCACTGGAATGGAAGCGCTTTCGTGTTAACATTTACATTTACTAATTTTCATTAAGATTTGCACTTGATTTCTTTTGTTAAAACCCCACGCTTGCCCACAGCCTTAATTTAGATTATAATATAGTAGATGAAGAAAGAATTTGAGCCCTATCTGGCACGCATAGAAGAAGAAATTCACAAGGCCCTTCCAAAAGTCTCCGGGAAGGAATGGCAGGATACTGTTTTTGGAGAACTCTATCCCGCCGTTACTGCCGACCACATAAGCCCTCTTATTACCCCTACCCGCTCCCTGGTTGACCTTGGGGGAAAGCGATGGAGGCCCCTGCTCCTCGTGCTAACAGCCCAGGCTCTTGCAGAAAAAGACGGCGGCACAAAGGACCCGTCTTCCAGCAATAAATTCGAGACAGCCTGCCACCTGACCCCCCTTGTGGAGTTCACCCACACGGCAAGCCTTATCCACGACGACATAGAAGACTCTTCAGACACCCGCCGCGGAAAGCCCGCCGCATACATAACATACGGTTTGGACACGGCACTCAACGCAGGCTCATGGCTTTATTTTGCTGCCACAAGCTGCATAGACACGCTTTCATCCACAGACGAAGCCCTAAAGTCAAGGGTTTACGCCCTCTACAACATGGAACTCAGAAGGCTCCACCTGGGACAGGCAATGGACATAGCTTGGCACCGCAACAAGGGCTTTATCCCCAGCCCCGACGAATACCTTGCCATGGTTCAGTGCAAGACAGGAACGCTGGCATCCCTTGCGGTAAAGCTTGGCTGCATGGCATGCAAGGCAGACGACTCTACCGCAAAAAAGGCCGGTGCTACAGCCGCAAAGATTGGCGCTGGCTTTCAGATTATAGACGACGTAATAAACCTTAGCACTGGAAACCCGGGCAAAAAGCGCGGAGACGACATTGTAGAAGGAAAAAAATCGCTTCCAGTCCTGCTCTTTGCGCAAAACAAGGGAAACGCTTCCAAAGAATTCAAGGAACTTGAAAGCTGCTTTGAACAGGCCGCAAAAGAAGGCATAAACAGCCCTGCCGTAGAAAAAGCCATAGGAATTCTTGAAAGGGCAAATTCAATCGCGCAGGCAAAGCAAAAAGGCGTTTCGCTAATAGAAGAAGGCTGTGCAGAGTTTGCAGACATTTTTGGAAGCGCAAACAAATACGCACTTTTAATTCAGGATTTGTTCCGGGCAATGGTACCGGCAAACATCTAAGAGGAGGCTTTGCATGAGGGAAACTTCTGAAACACTGAACAACCAGGCCATAGAACTCGCCTCCAAGGGTGAATACAAGGAAGCAATAGCCTGCTTTATCCGCGCAATCTCAATGGAACGCCAGAACTACCTCTTATGGTTCAACCTTGGCATCACATACCGCGACGCAGGCAACCTGGAGGATGCAAAAAGCGCAATCCAAAAAGCATTCGTGATGAACCCCTACGATGAAGAGGTAATCGAATCGCTTGCAATAATATGCTTCAACACAGGAAGCTTTGAAGAGGCATTCCGCTACTGCACGGCTGGCCTTGGACTGAACGACGCAAACTACCACCTGTGGAACACGCTGGGAGTCCTCTACTTTAACCAGTCTGACTACGGAAGCGCAAGCGAAGCATTCGAGCAGGCTCTTTCCATAAACCCCTACTACTATGACGCCCTGTTCAACCTGAGGGACACCTACTCGGAACTTGGCAACGAAGCCGGAGCAAAGGCCTGTGCACTGCGCATGAAGGAGCTTAAGAAGTAATGTACAGAAAAGGAATCGTCGTAAAAATAGAAAGCGAACAGGTAACGGTACTGCCCTTCGTAAAAGATGCCTGCGCCACCTGCAGCCACAAGTGCAGCGAGCGCGAGGGGGAGTTTCGCGTGCCATATACAGCGACAAACCCACTTTCCATACCGCTTAGGGAAGGGATGGTCGTCGGCATTACGGCAGAAAAAAAGGCTGAGGCTGTCCAGGGAATTTTTGCCCTCCTCTTGCCCTTTTTGTTTGCAGTCGCAGGATTCGTCTTTTCAGAAAAAATTGCAGGCCTGCTGGGGCTTGTTGCAACGGAAGGATTCAAGGCTCTATGCACACTGGCCTTTCTCTGCACATCGGCAGTGCTTGTATTTGCACTCACAAGGCTTTTCCCGCTTTCCGGGCAAAACCAGATTGTAGAAGTATACGGGAATGAAATCTGAAAGAATTCTTTTAAAAGGCTTGGGAATTTTCATCTTGGCATCCCTCCCGTCATGTTCCCTTCAGTATGAAAAGGTAACGGACACAAAGGCCAGCGTTCCAGAAATCGTCTTTACGAACGTAAAATTCAGCCGCTACGAGAGGAACAACCAGAAGCTGAACCTTACATCTTCCAAGCTGGAGGAATACAAAAGCGACGGTGCATATTTTGCAGAGGAGGCAGAATTCTGCACATGGGATTCAAAAGGCAAGCTGGATACGGTGGGCAGCTGCGGTCTTATAGGCATCCAGCCAAACGAAAATACCTATACACTTTTAAAGGGCGTCCAGATAGAAAACAATTCCCAGGGCATAAAAATCAGCGCGGAGACCATGCAGTGGAACGACAAGACTGAACAGCTGATATTTGCAAAGGATGACTTGGTTCATTTTGTACATGGCGACCTGGAGCTTACGGGCAAGGGCTTTTCTGCAAGCGGAGTTTCCGGCCGCTTTGAATTTGAAGGCCCGGTGGAAGGCGCAATTTCCACGGATGATATCGAGGAGGCGGAATGAAGTACAAAATGCTCCCGGCAATTTTCCTTATTGCAGCAGCCGCCATTTTTGCAAGTGCAGAAAAAATAACTTTCAGCGCGGATTCAATGAGTGGAGTCTCGGGCAAAAATTCAGACAGGACGATGCTTACCGGCAACGCAAACATAAAGGCCGATGAAATGGAAATTTCTGCTGACACGATAGAACTCTACGGAAGCGACTTCCGCTTCATGAAGGCATCCGGCAACATAAAGGGCACAAACTCTCAGAGCAAGCTGGACTTCACATGCAGTTCCATGACATACGACCGCATCTCAAAAATAGCAGTCCTCAGGAATGCCGTCCACCTCATCGACAAGGAAAACAATGTCACGGCGGACGCAGAGCTGATCGAATACAACCAGAAAACGGAAGTCGCGGTTATGCAGATAAACGTCTATCTGGTACAGGACAAAAACACTTGCACTGCAGCGCACGCCGTTTACAACAAAAAGCAGCAGTTGCTGGATATGAGCGGCAACCCCCAGGTTGTACAGAATCAGGATGTATTCAGGGCCCAGGAAATCTCCCTTAACCTAAAGACAGATGAAATCACACTGGACGGTCACGTTCGCGGTTCCGTCACAACAAAGGATTCATCAAAGTCCGGCAATACGGAATCAGCTGCAAAAAAGGACGATGGCAAGGCAGAAAGCAAGGATTCGGAGGGCACGAAGGATTCGTCATCAAAAGAAGCTCAGGCAGGCAAGGCTGATGACAAGAACAAAAAGGAAACTGACAAGGCCGATGGCAAGAAAGACGAAGAAGCCTCAAAAGATGACAAAAAGGAAAATAACGTAAAAGAAGACCCCAAAAAAGATGAATACGTAAAGGAAAAAGGCAAGGAGGAAAAAGATGCAAAGCAATGATTCGGGCGACCTCTTTTCCGAGCCTTCACAGACAGGCATACACTCGCTAAGAGTCTCCTCCCTGCACAAGTCATTCGGAAAGAAAAACGTAGTAAAGGGAGTTGAATTCTCCATGCAGACGGGAGAAGTCGTAGGCCTGCTGGGGCCAAACGGAGCCGGAAAGACAACAACATTCTATATGATTGTAGGATTCTACAAGCCCACGAGCGGAGAAATATTCCTTGACGACAAGAGGATTACGGTTCTTCCCATGTTCAAGCGGGCCCAGCTTGGCATATCCTACCTTCCCCAGGAACCCTCGGTTTTCCGAAAGCTAACCGTAGAAGAAAACATCTGGTCAATCCTTGAAACAAGGCGGGACCTTACAAAAGAGCAAAAAAAGAAAAAGCTTGAGGAACTGATAGAGGAATTTGCTATAAGCAGAATACGAAAACAGCAGGCATACACCCTGTCCGGAGGTGAGCGCCGCCGCACGGAAATTGCCCGCTCCCTTGCAATAGAACCAAAATTCCTTCTGCTGGATGAACCCTTTGCGGGAATAGACCCGATTGCAGTTGCCGACATCAAAAAAATGATAAAGCAGCTTTCAAAGCGCGGCATAGGCATACTAATTACAGACCACAACGTTCGCGACACGCTGGAAATCACAAGCCGTGCCATCATCATATCCACTGGAGAACTCATTGTCCAGGGCAACAAGGCGGACATACTTGCCTCCCCCAAGGCCCGCGAAATCTACCTGGGCAAAGATTTCTCCATGTAAAAGAATCGTATCCAAAAAAGTGACACATTTGGCCTTCCCAAGTGTCTAATAAAGTGACGGAGTTAATTAACCAAGATGAAAACTTTAACGAACCGTGATTTTGACGAAGTGTACAGAAAATACGCCCCAATGGTCCTGAGGCGCTGCCGTGCAATTCTCAAAGACGAAGAAAAGGCCCTGGATGCCATGCAGGACGTATTCCTGCGCATTCTGGACAGCAAATGCAAAATCAAGGAAGTTTGCTCAAGCCTTTTTTACGTAACGGCCACGAGAGTTTGCCTTAACAAGATCCGGTCCGACAAACTTCGCTCCGGGCTTGACTTTGACGTAATCAGCGAAACGGTTGCAGACAGTTTTTCTGAAGCCGAGCGTGACAAAATTGAAGCGGGAATCATTCTGGAGAAGATTTTCTCTGGCCGCGACAAGAAGGACGCCCTTATCGCAACCCTGCATTTCGTTGACGGTCTTACGCTGGAAGAAACGGCGGGTCAGGTCGGAATGTCTGTTTCGGGCGTAAGGAAAAGGATTTCTGAACTTAAAAAATATTCGTCACAAATTATGGACAGGAGGCAGTTATGATTCCACAGTTGCTGTTAGAAGAAATTCTTCTTGACGAGAAAAACGAAAAAGACTATTACGATAAATACGGAAAGGAAGCCATTCAGTCGGAGCTTGCAAAACTCAGGAAGTCAAACGAGGAAATTCTTGCCGCATACCCGATTGATGCCATGCACTCAAAAATCATGCAGAAAGGCTTTGAACAGAAAAACCAGCCGGAAGCTTCTGAAAAGAAAGACGCTGCATCAAAAGGACAAAGGCTTTCCGTCTGGAAATACTGTGCAGCCGCAATACTTCTCCTTGCATTTGCCCTTCCGCTTGCCATGCGCAACACCAAGGACACTGCGGGCGCAGGCTCAATCCATATAAAGGGAAACGCCCACCACCAGATAAGGCTCTACCGCCAGAGCGGGAATGATGCCCAGCTCCTCAAGAACGGAGAGAGTGCAAGTGAAAACGACCTTATCCAGATTACATACACGCCGGGTATATACAGCTACGGAGTCATATTCAGCGTGGACGGAAACGGCAACGTCACCCGCCACTTTCCGGAAAACAGCTGGACTGCGGCAAAGCTTGAAAAGACCGGGGAAGAAGTGCCTCTTTCATTCTCCTACTCGCTCGACAATGCCCCTGACTACGAGTGCTTCATCTTTGTAGCCTCAGAAAAAGAGTTCAACCTTTCAGAAATAGAAAAAATCAGCAGGGACAAATACAGCATCAGCTTCCTAAAGAAAGGCTCTTACCTTCCAAAAGACTGCGACGGCTCCATCTTTATACTAAAGAAAAAATAGGGTACAATTATGAAAATGAACGCTATGAAAAAACATATCTTGCCCATACTTTTATTTATACAGACCGCAATCGCACCGCTTGCCGCATTTGCACTGGCAGGTGAATCCGCGGGGGTTGAACGCTACGCAATTTTTGTAGGCTCAAACAACGGCGGCAAGAAAAACCAGAAGCTTCTCTATGCGGGCACAGACGCAATTGCATTTCAAAAGACGATGGCGGAGATAGGCGGAATTCCCCGCTCAAACGGAATACTCCTGCTTGACCCGACAAAGTCCGACCTTGACGAGGCAATGCAGACGGTCTCCCGTATGATTAGCAAGAACAAGGCCAACTCAAAGCGCTCCGAATTCCTCTTCTACTATTCAGGACATTCGGACGAAAATGCCCTGCTGCTCGGAAACGCAAGCTACGGATATTCAAGCCTCAAGGCTACCATTAGCAACGTACCCAGCGACGTTCACGTTGTAATACTTGACTCATGCTATTCTGGAAACTTCATCCGCACAAAGGGCGGCCAGAAGCAAAAGCCCTTCCTCATGGACGATTCATCCGTAGTAAAAGGACATGCCTACCTTTCATCAAGCTCTTCCCAGGAATTCTCCCAGGAATCCGACGAGATAGGCTCTTCATTCTTTACCAATGCAGTCGTAACAGGACTCCGCGGTGCAGCTGACAGCTCAGGCGACAAAAAAGTCACTTTGAACGAACTCTATTCCTATGCATTCAACGAGACGCTTTCCAAAACGGAAAACAGTTCCGCAGGCCCCCAGCACCCCAACTACAACATCACGCTCGTTGGCTCAGGCGACCTTGTGCTTTCCGACATTTCAAACTCAGACAGCATAGTAACCCTTTCCCCGGGCCTTACAGGACGCATAATAATCCGGGACAAAAACGGCAAGCTTGTGTCTGAAATAAACAAGACGGAAAAAAAGCCCGTCTACCTTGCGCTGGAAAACGGAGACTATTCTGCAACGCTTATAACAAAAAACGTGACCATGACGGGAAGCTTTACGCTCAAGGCTGGAAAAAACTACGAACTGTCATCAAATTCACTTTCCCCGGTGGCATCATCCTTCAACAGGACGCGCGGCGACAGCGGAGATGATGAAGCAGAACTTGAAGGCGAAAGCGGCGAAATGCGTGTCCCTGTTGAATTCTCGCTCCTCAACAATGAAATTTCGAGCCCCTTCCACAAAAAAGTCGTAACCAACTTCTCCCTGGGACTTCTGCGCTCCAAGGTCTACAAGACAAATGGTGCCATGGTTGCGATTGGCGTTAACGACAGCGAATACCTTACGGGTGCCCAGGTAAGCTACATATACAACACTGCAAAATCCGCAAAGGGTGCGCAGGTAAGCGGCATCTTCAACACCGCAGAAAACATAAAAGGTGCACAGGTAAGCGGCATCTACAACACTGCGGACAATGTGACAGGAGCCCAGGTTACTGGCATCTTCAACAAGGCAGGAGAGGTGCACGGTTGCCAGCTAGCAGGAATTTTCAACACTGCGCCAAAACTGCACGGTTTTCAGGGAGCCGCAATTTTCAACATAGCAAAGGAAGCGGAAGGAAGCCAGGTGTCGGCAGGATGCAACTATACAGGAAATCTCAAAAAGGGCAGTGCTCAGATTGGACTTGTAAACGTTGCAAAAGAATCAGAAGGAATCCAGCTTGGCCTTGTAAACTATTCCAAGAACGGTGTCTTTGAATTTGGAACATCCTTTACTTCTGACAAGAACATACGCGTAACATTAAGCTCCGGCAACAAGCACTTGTACACAACGCTAGGAGTATCAGGAAAAGCAAAGAATTGCTTTAGCGACAAGAGCTTTTCAGAAGCAAACATGGTCACAACGGCAGGCCTCGGTTCCCGCTTTGAATTTGGCAAAATCAACCTGGACGTTGAAGGCATGGCAAATTTTGTTGCATACGAAAAGGATGATGAGGAATACGCAAAAGACAAGGCCGAAGCAGAGGACGATGAAACAGTGCTTAGCTTCGGGGCACACTTCTTCCCTTCATCAAGGATTTCGGTAGGCTTTAGCCCAATAAAGCACCTGAGGGTTTTTGGCGGAGCAATCTTCTCCTTTGAATACGAAGGAGACAAAAAGGCCTTTGACCATCTGGACAACAACCTTACGATAAATGCCGGAGATCTAAAGATTCATCCGGAGTTTGAACTTGGCGTAAAATTCTCATTGAACTGAAGAATCTCTGTGGAATACTAAATCGCATTTCTTGCCCACCAGCCTACGCCCGATTGGAGGGGCGAGTTGCTTGCAACTCGTTGCTGGTGGGTGAGCTTGTCGAACCCCAGCAATGGAGGCGTAAGCCGGAACCCCGCAAAGCGGGGCGAAATATGGCCCTGACTGGCCACGTAGTGCCAGGCACAGTTAAATATGGCCTTTCGTCCAAAAAGAAAGCATTAAAAAGTGACACATTTTTCATCCTCGCGTGTCTAATGAATAACGAGGTTATAAAATGAAAAAATTAGTTGCTTTGCTTATGACAATTGTTCCAGCCTTTGCTTTTGCGGCGGGACTTAGAATTTCTGTAATAGACAAAGACCTTGACTTTCCGCTTGAGGGCGCGAAACTTACCCTGGAGGCAAACCCAAGGATTACGGGCTATGCGGACGAAGACGGAAATGCAGTCCTCAATCTTCCCGACAGCGTAACATCCGGCACAATCAGGGCAAGCCTCCCCGGCTACAAAGAAGTTTCCGTAAAATTCTCGGGAACGGGAAAAGCCCTTGTAATCAACATGAGCCTTGCAGACGTAATTGAAGGAAAGGAGCTTGTGGTTAACCGCGCTGCCCCGGAAAAGACGGAGGAAAAAGTCGGCGTTGCAAAGGTGATGACAAAGGAGCAGATGCACACGACTGCAAACATAGGTCTTGTGGAAGACTGCATGGCTTCCATCCGCACGCTGCCTGGCGTTTCATACAGCGGCGCATGGGGAACGGAGCCTTCTATCCGTGGCGGTGACCCAAGGGAAGCAGCCTGCCTTCTGGACGGAATGTACACGGTTTACCCCTGGCACTGGGGCGGCGGAGTTTCAATTTTCAATCCGTCAATGGTGGATTCAATAAAGCTTTCAAACGGCGTATTTTCTTCCCGCTACGGCAGGGCAAGTGCAGGCCTTTTGGAAGCAAGCACAATAACCCCTGACTACGAAAACTTCCACTTGAACGCAGGCCTTTCAACAACATGCGCGGATGCCTTTGCACAAGTTCCCTTTGGAAAGGACCTGGGAGGAATGCTGGTGGGAGCCCACATAAGCTACCTTGACCCGGTTGTATGGGGATTCAAGAAAGCGGACATTGGCGACCTTGACTATATCAAGAGGGCACCCTACATCCGGGACTTTTTTGTAAAGACAGACCTTAACCCAAGCCCGGAGCTTTCCTTTTCCATAATAGGTTTCTTTGGAAGCGACGGACTCGAAATTGACCAGACAGAGGAAGAGGATGGCCTAAAGACACGTGCCATAATGGACTACGACATCTACCAGGCACTGGGCGGAATAAGGGTAAAATACCTTGCAAGCGACAAGCTGCTTTTCCGCGGCAACCTTTCCTACAACGGCATGTTCGAGGACATGGACATGAACCTTACGGAAAGCGGCTCCATCAAGTTCAACGATGATTTTGTCAGCAAATACGGCTTTCTTCCCGGCGTTGCATCAGGTGCATCCTACGACATTCCAAACCTCAATTCCAGCATGATAGAAAAAATTGACAACCACCTTGTATCAGGAAGGGTTGAAGGTGAAATTGAGATTGACGAAAAGAACCACATCTGCGCCGGCGTGGAAGAGACATTTTCCACATCAAAGACTACGGAAAAGCAGGCCGGCTGGACAGACCTTGAAATCAACGGCAACTGGCTCTTTAGAAGGGTGAATTTTTCAAGCGAAACCAAGGGAAACTGCATTCTTGACAATGCGGCCTTCCTCACATGGGAATTCGGCGGCGAAAATGACCCCGTTCAGGCAGAAGTCGGTGTCAGGGGAGAATTCATAACCCTTTGGAACAGCGACGACGACTTTAGGGTGAATTTTCTTCCTGACCTATGCCCCCGCGCAAGCGTAACCTATACCCCCTGGCGCAATCTTGGCAGCGTGGAAAAGGTTTCCTTTACGGCTGGCTCAGGCCTCTTTGTCTCCATTCCCCGCGAGGCAATGATTCTCTCAAAGGACATGGGCGTAAAGAACTTTGACATGCACCCAAACAGGGCCATCTTCTCCGTACTGGGCACGGACGTGAACCTGGAAGGCGGATGGAATTTTAAGCTTGAGTCATACTACCGCTATTACCTTTCAAGGATTTACGCCTACTCGGCAACAGACGCAAGCAGCAACTACCAGGACATTGACGTTACTGCAAAGTCGGACGGAAAGGGCCACGTGTTCGGAGTTGACACGATGATAGAAAAGAAAGTTGGAGGCGCATGGGACGGCTACCTTTCATATTCATTCATCTATTCCCGCTTCATGAACCCGGCAAACATAAAGGACGGAGTGTACGCACCAAGTTCCATGTACGGAGACCCTCTGGATGAATGGTACTATCCGCATTACCACCGCTTCCACACGGTAAACCTTGTTTCAAACTGGCACTTCGCAAAGGGCTGGACATTTACCGTAAAGGGAACCCTTGCAACAGGTGAGCCAAAGGACAAGACCGGCGACGTGGGCTGCTATGCCGCAATGATGGACGACGGAAGCGTAATCCAGCGCTACACCCGCAGCTCCTTCTACAGCGACAGCCTCAGGAACCAGATTTCCTGTCCAGTTGACCTTAGGATTGCCTACCAGTGGAAGACCAACAACGACAAGACCAACTGGGAATTCTACTTTGCCCTCCAGGATGCCTTCGTAAACCTATACGCGCCAAAGGGCGACAGGTCATTCGACCGCTACACTGGAGAAATGAGCGACGTAAGGGAGAGTGCAGACTTTAACCTGGGAATACCGATTCCTTCGCTGGGACTAAAGGTTAGCTTCTAGACAAGGTCAGCTTCCAGCGGCATAAAATTATAGGCATAAAAAACACAAAAAAAGTGACACTCCGGCCAGTCCGGGGTGTTATATTTTATAGAAGCGATTAAGGGATGCTACAAAAGCAAAAGTTTTTAGAGGCACCCTTAAAACATTCAGGAGTATAAAAATGGAAAAAGGATTCAGCTTAATCGAATTGTTCAAACTTGGTGGCCCCTTCATGTGGGTTCTCCTTGCATTCTCCGTGGCAACAATTGCCATCGTAATAGAACGCTGCATTTACCTTGCCTGGCACAACTGCAAGGTGGCCCCGGTGCGCGACAAGGTGCTTGGCTACCTGCAGCAGGGTAAAAAGGCAGAGGCGGAGGAATACCTTGCCTCCTTCAACCACAAGCAGACTGTTGCATCAATTCTCCTTGCCCTCCTCCAGAATTCAAAGTACGGAGAAAGCAGGATGGAGCGTGCGGCAGAGGCAGAGGCCCAGGAAAGACTTCGCCGCATGGAAAACGGATTCAACTATCTTACGGCACTTTCTTCCCTTGCCCCGCTTACAGGCTTTTTGGGAACTGTTTCCGGCATGATTGGGGCATTCCAGTCAATCGCACAGGCAACCGACGTAAACGCCCAGCTTGTTGCAGGAGGAATCTACGAGGCCCTGATTACGACTGTATTCGGCCTGATTATCGCAATCGTCGCCCTGATTGCATACAACCTTTTGATTCAGAAGATTGACCGCTTTGCGGCAGAGGCAACAAAGGCCATCAACGACCTTGTGCCGGAGCTTATCGACATGGAAAAGGCTGAACCTGATTCGCAAATTGCAGTTGAGGCTGGCTATGATAAAAAGACTTACACGGCGTAACCTAGAGGATGCGGGAAGTTCCGGCTCTCTTAACGACCTGTCCTTTCTGCTGATAATTTTCTTTATCGTGATTGCAGGATTCAACGTAAACAAGGGCTTTCTGCTCAACCTGCCTTCCAAGGAAAAGCCCATCGTAGTGAACACCCAGGACATCTTAAAGTGTTCGCTTTCGGCAGACGGAAGCATCTATATGGACGGAAGCGAAATCAAAATGGAAGACCTGTCCACAAAAATCAGCGAAAAGCTAAGGACTTGGCCCAACCTTACCTTCCTGCTCACAATAAATTCCGAAACGCCCTACCAGAAGGTCGTTGACGTAATTTCCACGATAAGAAGCCTTAAGGTGGAGAATTTCTCCTTCAGGATGGAAGACGGGCAGTAATCCGTAGCAGCAAAAACAGTGCGGCTAATCAGAGTGAACTTTGGAGTGAACTATGGTCAAACTTAGAATGAAAAGGCGGAAGCTGTCGATAACAACTTCATCAATGTCGGACATCGGCTTCCTTCTGCTTATTTTTATAATGCTTATTTCGCTTATGAACCAGCGTTACGAAGAAAAAATAAACTATTCTGAGAGCACGGTTCTGGAGCGCACCCAGGCCGACTCAAATTTTGAAATCTGGGTACAAAAGAACGGTGTGATTTCTGCAGAAGGAGAAACGCTTGACTACGTTGGACTTGAGCGGGCAGTCGTAGGCGCAATCGCAAAAAATCCTTCAGTGCGGATTCACGTTATTGCAGACAAGGACACACCCTATAAGCACGTGAACTCGGTCGTTTCAGTCCTGCAGTCGCTTCAGCACAGGGTTGTCAGTTTTGTTGTGAGGGAAAAATAAAATGGGCGTTGACAAACTTTCAAAATATGCGCAATTCGCAAGGCCTCTTCTCTTTGGAATTGCCCTGCTTCTTCACGTTGCCGCTTTTTATGCCTTCAATTTTTCCGCAAAGGAAAAGCCAGTGGAGACGGTGGATTACCGCGAGGCAGAGGTTTTCAAGCTGGTGGACATTCAGGAATACGTTCCGCCGCCACCGCCTGTAGAAAAAAAGCAGGTCGTAAAGGTTGCAAACCAGCCAAAATCTTCGGAAAAGATTGTGGAGACAAAGGAAGAGGTCCAGGTTGAGCAAAATGCTTCCTCTTCGGAGCAGGAGGAATACCTTCCCCAGCACAAAATTTCTTCCGTGCCGATTATTCCAAGCCGCGAAGTCCTATCCCGCATAGTATACCCGCCCATGGCATTAAAGCAGGGAATTGAGGCAGTCGTCTACCTAGAGCTTTACATCGATGCAAACGGCGTCATCCGCAAGATAAAAGTCCTCAAGGATCCGGGACACGGCTTTGCACAAGCTGCTGTTGCTGCCCTTGACGGCATTACCTGTGTCCCTGCAAACGCAAACGGAAAGAACTGTGCCGTACGCTACCGCTACCCGGTAAAGTTCACGCTCAGCTAGTAGTTTTCTGCGCTTATCTCAAAGTAACTCTGGGGGTGGGCGCAGACAGGGTATGGACTTACGGCTTTGCTTACGGCACAAACCGAGCAATGAAAACTTTGGACAAGGCACTTTTTCTTGTAACTGCCGGAAACACAATGGACCGCTTGGAAAAATTCGGTCTTTTGGATAGCATGAAAAAAGTCATGATTAACGACAGGATTTTTGACCGTGCAAAAGAATCAGACTTTGTACTCTTTCCCGGCATGACAAGGGAACTTGATTCGCGAAAGTTGGACTGGGACAAAAACCTTAAAACCGCTTACGAAAAAGGAAAGGATCTTTTTAACTAAAAATATACAAAGAGGCATAAATGAATCACAAAGAACGAATGTTGGCAAACCTTCCCTACAAGCCATGGATGGATGGACTGGAAGAAGAGCGCTTCGAAAACAAAAAGAAAATTTTTAGATACAACAACCTTCCCCCAGAAGAAAAAGAAGAGAAGACTAGGCTCATAAAAGAAATACTGGGAAAGACCGGCAAGTGGATTAACATAGAAGCCCCCTTCCACTGCGACTACGGCTACAACATAGAAGTTGGAGAGTGGTTCTTTGCAAACTACAACTTTGTAGTCTTGGACGTTGGAAAAGTAAAGATGGGAGACAATGTCCAGATTGCACCAAATGTTGCCATTTACACCGCAGGCCACCCAATTCATCCTGACTCCCGCAATTCAGGCTACGAATACGGAATTGACGTAACAATCGGAAACAATGTATGGATTGGTGGAAACACCTGCATAATGCCGGGCGTTACCATAGGAGACAACGTTGTTATAGGAGCAGGAAGCGTCGTAACAAAAGACATCCCCGCCAACGTGATTGCAGTTGGAAACCCCTGCCGCATTCTCCGGAAAATTACAGAAGCAGACCGGGACTATTACTACCGCGACAGAAAATTTGACGTAGACGACTACAAATAATAAGAGGAAAAAAAATGGCGAACCCTTGGGAAGAAATAAAACTTGATGACTATGAAAAACACATGAGCTTGGATTCCGTAAAACAATTGCAGGCCATGAATTCCATCATGAAAGATCAGTTTGAATCATACCCTGTAACATCCGCCATGGTGCTTGGTGTTGCCGGCGGGAACGGACTCAATCATGTTAGAAAAGAAAAGTATCAGAAAGTTTACGGTGTGGACATAAACAAAGAATATTTAAAAGCCGTAGCAGAAAGATACAAAAGCTTAGGAGAAACACTTGTCTGCCTGCAGGTGGACTTGATAAAGGAATACGAAAGCCTTCCCAAGTCCCAACTTGTAATTGCAAATTTACTGATTGAATACATTGGCTACGAAGCATTCAAAAAAGTAGTTGCCCATGTAAAAGCAGAATATGTGTCTTGCGTAATTCAAATCAACACAGACAAAGAAAATTGGGTTTCCGACTCACCCTACCTTCACGCCTTTGACAGACTTGATGAAGTTCACTGCCAGATGGAAGAAGATGCTCTTGTAACTGCGATGAAAGAAATTGGATACGAAAAGCTAAGCCAAAACTGCCAAGCCCTGGCAAATGGAAAGGCACTTGTAAGGATAGACTTCAAAAAAATCTAAGCCTTGCCACCTAGTCCATTTGCCCAATTTTTAAGAACGTAAAAAAGCTCATCATAAGAGCCGGCAGAAAAATCAATGTCGTACTCTCGCATGGCACTTTCCACATCCCCTTCCGGCATGAACCAAACGGAGCTAAGGGATGCGTTCTTTGCGCCAAGCATGTCAGAAGAAAGCGAGTCTCCTATAACAATGCACGATTCTCTGGGTTGCTTTATACGGTCAAAAACAATGTCAAAAAATGCAGGATCAGGTTTTGCAGCCCCCATGTCTTCGCTTATAAAAAAGCCGTCCATAAACTTGTCCAGCCCAGAGGATTTGAGTCTGCCCATTGCGTTTACAGTAGCACCATTTGATACGATGTATATTTTGCAGCCTTCTATTTCCCGCTTAAGCCTTTCCACAAATTCATAAGAACCGTCAAGCAAAACTCCGTTCACAGCCATTGTCTTTATAAAATCGCTATTGACCTTTAGTGCATCCAAAGTAGACACGTCGCCACCGCACTTTTCAAAAATATATTTAAAGCGGTTCGTAAAAACATCCGTCCTGGAAATTTCCTTTTTTTCAAGCTTAAGCCAGAGGGATTTGTTGCATTCCTTAAAAGCAGAATAAATGTCATCCGAGAAGGGTAAGCTGTTATTCCTTAGCACAATTTCAAGAGCCTTGCGCTCTGAAGCATGAAAATCCAACAGCGTCTGGTCCAAGTCAAAAAGAAAATTACACTTCATAGGTAAAAACACTTTAACAAAGGAAAAATGAAAAGTCAACATAAAAAAATCGGCATCCGGGAAGATTAAAAAATTGTATAAAAAAATGAAAGGTGTTATAATTAGGCACATAAATAGATAAGGAAAAAATGAAAACTCTTTTTACACTCGACTTAAAAAACTACGGTGAAAACTGGAAGTGTTTTAGGCGCGACTCAGCAAGGGCAATAATCCACGTAGAAAAAGGCAAGCTTGCACTTGTGTATGCTGTCAAACTTGGTTACTACAAATTTCCAGGCGGCGGAATTCATGAAGGAGAAGACAAGATTGCAGCCCTGTCGCGCGAGGTTCAGGAAGAAGTGGGGCTTAAAGTTATTGCGCAAAGCGTTAAGGAATACGGAGTAGCGCACCGCTTCCAAAAATCATCAAAAGAAGCGGACACTGTTTTTGTTCAGGATTCATTCTATTACGAATGCGATGTAGAAAGGGTAAAGGGAAAGCTAAAAATCCTAAAGCAGAACTTGGATGACTACGAAGACCAGGCTGGTTTTGAGCTTAGAATTGTTTCCATAAAAGAAGCCATAGAGGCAAACCTAAAGTACCGCGACAGTGACGACTTTAACGTTGTAATGATTGCAAGGGACACCCAGGTTCTTGAAGGTTTAATTGGAATTCCTTCGGAGCCTTCAAGATGCATGGCGGAACTTTTGCTTAAAGAAGGGGCAGCAAAAAATCCCGGCCCATGGAAGGAACACAGCTATGCTGTAGCAGAGGCAGCGGAAAAACTTGCACTTGCCGTTAACAAAAATTGCGGCAAAGAAAAAATAAATCCCAACCTTGCCTACATATACGGTCTTTTGCACGACATTGGACGGCAGGAAGGATTCTGCTACATAGCGCATGTTTACAAAGGCTATCATTTTATGATGTCCCTTGGCTACAAAAACGTTGCAAGAATTTGCCTAACCCATTCTTTCCAGAGGCAGATTATGGATGACTGGTTTGGAACAGTTGATCTTCCTCAGGAAAAGATGAACGAAATAGAAAATCTTCTTGGAGCAATTCAGTATGATGACTACGACAGAATGATTCAGCTTTTGGATTCCATCTGTGCGGCGGACGGAACAAAAAATCTTGAACTCAGGATAGCAGACATAAAGTCGCGCTACGGTTCCTACCCCCAGGGCAAAAAAGACAAAAACTTTGAGTTAAAAGAATATTTTGAAAAATTAGCTGGAAAAAATATCTATAATGTAATATGATTTATAAAATGAACGAAGACAAAATGAGACTAAGGCCATTTATAATCTCCAAAGACTTTGACCAGATAAAGAATTGGATGATGGACGAACGGGGACACGCATTATGGTGCGCAAACCGCTTTAAGTTCCCCTTGGAAAAAGACGATTTTGAAAGCGTCCTTTTTAATATGGCAAACGAGCATTGCGAAAGCCAATTTGTAGCTACAGCTGACGACGGTGCACTTCTTGGATTTTTTTCTTATTCACTCAACCTGGACTCAAACGAGGGTATGCTAAAATTTGTAATGGTCAATCCCAGCTTCCGCGGACAGGGCGTGGGAAAGCAGATGCTAAAGCTTGCACTTGACTACGCATTCAACATTACAAAAGCAGATGCCGTTCACCTTAATGTCTTTCCAGAAAACACAGGTGCAAAAAAGTGTTACAAATCCATTGGCTTTACGGAGAGGGATACACATCCAAATGCCTTTGCCTACAAAGACGAATTCTGGGGAAGGTGCAACATGATTTTTACTAAAAAACAAGGAGAATAAAAAATGGAAAAGCTTACCATCAGAAAATTGGAAAAAAAAGATGCGGCTGAAATCTGCAAAATAAATGCGGAAGGTCTAGGCGGAACAGATGACCTTTCTCTTGTTCAAGAAAAGATAGACAAGCTTGACCCGGCACGAGAAGCGGCTTTTGTTGCAGAAGAGGACGGACAAGTTCTTGGAATTATTCATATTGAACGCTACGACCTTTTGTATTCAGAAACAATGGCAAACGTTTTGGGGCTTTCCGTAAAAAAAGAATTCCACAAGCGGGGAATTGGAAAGGCACTTCTCTTTGCAGCAGAAGACTGGGCAAGGGAAATGGGCATTAAAAAGATGAGACTTAACTCCGGAGCAGAACGTGTAAACGCACACAATTTTTACAGGCACCTTGGTTACGTGGAAGAAAAAGACCAGAAGCGTTTTATTAAAAAAATTTAACGGCAAAATCTGGCAAAAAAAATCGGGCAATGGTTTAAAATGAACCACGCCCGACAACAACTTGCCTATAGCCTAATAGTTTTCTGCGCTAATTTCAAAGTAGCTCTGAGGGTGTGCGCATACCGGGCATACCTCAGGAGCCTTTGTTCCCACTACGATGTGTCCACAGTTTCTGCATTCCCAAACCTTTACGGAGCTCTTTTCAAAGACTTCCTTGGCCTCAACGTTCTTGAGAAGGGCACGGTAACGCTCCTCGTGATGCTTTTCTATTGCAGCAACTCCACGGAATTTTGCGGCAAGTTCAGCAAAGCCTTCTTTTTCAGCAGTCTTTGCAAAACCTTCATACATGTCTGTCCATTCAAAGTTTTCTCCGTCTGCAGCAGCGTTGAGGTTTGCCTTTGTGTCGCCAAGCTCGCCCAGTTCCTTGAACCACATCTTTGCGTGTTCCTTTTCGTTGTCAGCAGTCTTGAGGAAAAGCGCACTAATCTGCTCGTAGCCTTCCTTCTTTGCAACAGATGCAAAATAGGTGTACTTGTTCCTTGCCTGGCTTTCACCGGCAAAAGCCGTCTGCAAATTCTTCTCTGTCTGCGTTCCCGCATATTTGTTTGCCATACATTTCTCCTAAAAAATAATTTCTATTTTACAGGCGCACTAGGCGCTCTCGTAAATCGGTTCAAAATCCTCCGCAGGATGTCCGCACAAGGGGCATGTGTAGTCTGACGGAAGTTCTGGGTTCATATACTCGTAGCCGCATATTTTGCATTTCCAGCCAATGATTTTTTTGGAAGACTCAACCTTAACCTTTGGCTTTATGCTGCTCTGGTAGTCGGCATAAGTTACGGGCTCACCGCTGCCGGCAAGCTCTGCGTCAACCACTTCCGCAACAAAAAGTGTGTGTGTTCCCAAGTCTGTCTTGGAAAGAACCTTGCAGGTAAAAACAGAACATGCGTGCTCTGCCAAATAAGGGCATCCGTTCATATCCGTCTTGTAGGCAAAGTCAGCAAACTTGTCCACATTCCTTCCGCTCTGGTAGCCAAAGCGCTTAAACAGATCAAAGCCTGCCGTCTTGTCCAAAACAGAAAGACAGAAGACACCACTTTCTTTTATAAGGTCGCAGGTGTAGTTCTGGTTCAAAACCGAAATTGCTATGCGGACGGGATCAGATGCAACCTGAATGCAGGTATTTGTAATGCAAGCGTTTATTTTCCCGGAAGCATTTGTCCCAAGCAAAAAAAGACCGTAGGAAATATTGTAAAGTGCCTTGTTGTCCATATTATCTGTCTGCCCAAAGTCCGTGAAGGTTGCAGTAGGCATAAGCCCTTACAAGTTCGTCGCCCTCGGAAAGTACAAAAGAAGCCTTTGGTTCTGCGCCCGGAGCAAGTTCCCTAAACATAAAGCCAAACTTGGTCTGAATGCCAATCCATTCAATAAAATGCTTTTCTTCCATAGGATGAATAACAGCCCCAACCGTTACCTGAACAAAGCTTCCGTTTTTAGCAACAACCGGAACATGCTTTTCTACAGCGGCATCCGTTGTGTTAGCCTTTAGCTCAACAAGAGAGTCTCCGCAGCAGGCAGAATTTCCGGCAGCATTACCGGCGGCAATTCCACTTGAACTTGGCATTGCAAGGACTTTTCCGCAATCCTTGCATTTGTAAAATTTCATCTCCATAATTTACTCCTCTTTTGTATTTACTTCACCCCAATAGCTAAATTATAGCGTGACTTGCTATTTTTATAAACAGTAACAAGACACTTTCCCGCTATTTTCTTTTTAAAATTCGAAATGCAATCAACCGTCATAAAAAAAATCCCCATGCCAAAAACCGCACCTTTTCTGCACGGAAAATTGGCATGGGGAACCGCCCGCTTAGGCTTCTTTACCACCAGGAAAAGAAAAGCCCCGCAAGAGGAGAAAGCACAATCATTATGCAAGAGAAAGAAAATGACTCTATGCTAATAAGAGTTGCCCTCTGCTCCGAAGGGAACATGTCCTGCAAGCGTGTGTTGGTCCTTACCTGAAGCGCATCATCCGCCATAGAAGCCATAAAGCCCCCTAGCGTCATCAAAAGGTAAAGCCCAGTATGCTCAAGCGCAATTCCAGACAGAATCACCACCGTGGAAATCAAAAAGATAACCCGGTAGCGGACCTTCCTTGCCAAAAGGATTAGCCTTGCGCCGATTATCCCCCCCATCTGGAGCACAAGAAGAGCCGCCCCAAGTGCCCAGTTTGGAATTCCGGCTATAGGAAGTTTTGCCTGCAAAAAGAACAAAAGCAAAATATCCAAGGCGCCCACAAAAGAATTTGTGAACATCAAAAGCAATGCCTTTCTTGCTTCCTTTAGGAACAAAAAGCTCTGCTTAAAACACTTGCCAATTTCCCTCCACACGTTAAAGTCTTCCGCCAAAGGAGAAAGCCTCACTTCAACAAGCCCAAAAAGAATCGCAATCTGAATAAGCGAAGCAAACACTCCCGTAGCATAAGCAATCTTGTAGCCAATCACAAGCGCAAAACCCGCCGTCAAAGTGGAAAGCCCTTCGCACACGCGGTAGATTACAAGCTGGTTGGAAGCATAACGGTCAAACTTTTCCTCCTGCCCCACAGACTTCAATGAATCGTAAGCCAGAGCATCCCCAGAACCGGATGCAAAGTTGTAGCACAGTGCATGAAGCCCAATCGAAATGCACACCATGGCAAAATTGTTGGAGAAAATCATCACAATGTCACCGGCAATCCGCATCAGACAGGAAATCACAAGCGTCTTCTTCCGTCCAAAAACATCCGCCAAAACACCCGACGGAATCTCGAACAAAATGCTAACGATATGAAAAACCGTTTCCGCAAAACCAATCTGCGCAAGAGAAAATCCGCGGGCCGCAAGAATTGCAACCCAGGCCCCTGAAAGCGAAAGCTGTCCAAAAACCACAGATGAATACAATCTATTAATCTGTTTTTTAATGTTAAACATAATAAGCCCCCTATCGGCAAAATAAAATGCAAAAAAGGGAAGTGGCTGAATGTATTTGGATTTTTTTAGAAAAGTGAATTACAAAACCACAGTTTTCTGAAAAAGGCCCACTACCCCTATTGGCGGGTAGAGATATAGCATTTTTCTAACAATAAAACTGAAGTTTTCCACATAATGCTTATATTTTACTCCAACAAATAATTCTTGTCAACTTGAATTTTCTGGACGGAAGCTTTTTTATGCTCTACCATTCATTTCCTCTCTAACTCGACATCCATGCCATATCATCACCGCCCTCGCTTGAAACTTCGTTGCGAGAACCGGGGTTCCGCCAAACTATTAAATGTAAAAAAGTAGCGCCAAGGAGGGCGCGTCATTTGTTGCCATAAAAAACAGGTGAGTTTTCGCAGAAAACTCATGGTTAAAAATTGCAAGGAGGCAATTTTTAACCAACTGCCCCTCCACGGCGGCGTAGGATTAAATAAAAATCCTTCTTGACAAGAGCAAAATGTTCGTTTTTAAAAGCTGGCATTCAGCTGGTAGATATGATATACTTACAGAAGTAATTTCAATAAAAAGTAAGGTGTTAAAATGAAAAGTACAGTTTTTAAATTGATTTGGTTTGCATTTCCCTTGACAAAAGCAGTATATGCATTCCTTGCATATTCAAATCCGGTCAAGGTGAATAATTCATTGTTGCCAGTAAGCCTATTATTGCTTATTATCGGATTCATCACATGCACGGTCAGCATTCTCTTGTCAAAAAAAATATACAAAAAAAGTTTTTATGAAAACAAGATAGTAAAGACATTTTTTTGCAAACCCAATTCTGATGAAAAGACAACCATCTTTGGCCTTTTCGCAATTATGCTTGGCTTGGCAGAGGACGCAGCCCTGTTCGGCTTTATTCAATATATAATTACCGGAAACTTGATTGTCGGAATCATCTTGTTTGCATTTTGCTTTATTGCCTGGCTCTTCAACTATCCTAAAGCAATAGAGAATGACGGGCAGTGAATGTCCGCCATTTTGCTTGAACTGATTATATTTTTATTTTTGCATAGAAGAAAATTTGTTCTAGCAGAGAAATATTAAAGCACATCTTTAATGACAAGCTTGAATATTTTTGCTATACTGCACTTACAAGACACAAATTAAAAGCCGGCTGTTGCTGCAAAGAACGAACAGCCGCTGTGGTTTATGCTTTGAACCTTCATGCTTGCGTGGAGGCCTAGAAACATGAGCCGCATCACCAATTTTTTTAACCTTTCAAAAATCAGACAACTCGTTATGGCTCCCATGCCTTGCGTGCCGATTAAAAAAATCGAAGAGCGTGAGGTGTAACATGAGGCCCACAAAAAGCAGGGAAAAGTTACGCTACCACAAGAAGCTCTTGTGCGCAGAAAAACAAAAGTGGCAGCTTGAAAAGGAATGCCGGGAATCAAAGGAGTATGTCCCAATACCCAAAACTCTTGTTGGCTACAAGGTAAAGTTCGTGCCCATCGAATCCCTTAACAATCTTGACGATGGTCTTGCCGAAGCCGTAGAAGCCGCAAGTTCATGGTTCACCTTTTCCGAAAAGCCCTTCAGGTTCTGCAACCTAAAGAGTTACAAATGCGAGTTCAACAACCGTATACTCCCCTGGGACTTTTCTGCCGAAGAAAAAATGAAGGACTTGTATTTTAAGGACAAGCTCTATAAAAAGGGGCAGCTAAAACTTCTTGACATCTCAGAAGAAAGTTTCCAGAAGCTGAGCATGGCTGCAAAAAAGTATTTTGTTCAAGGCTGTGACAGGTACGATGCAAGGGGCAATGCAGTTTACATTTACCACCCTGCAATTCCGCGGACATACTTACGCGAGCATGAAGAAAAACTTTTTTGGAACTGGCTTTCCATTCCAAACTCGGAGGCCCAATCTGAAGCAAAAAAGATTTCCAACTGGCTGGACCGCAAAAAGGAATGTCAGCTTTGGCATTACCAAGGTTACAGCACAAGCTGGCATTTGCGCTGGGAGAAGAAGAAGCCCAACAAACAGTTGAGGGCGCAGCTAAAAGAAGAACTTTTACACTTGCGCAAAGAATTTGAAGCGGGCGTTACGGGCGGCGATTGAGCCCGTTGAGAGGGGGACGGCGCAACGAAGTGCGGCGTGGGGGAGAGACTTCTCCCCTCATGAAGAAAATTTTTGGAGGAAACATGAAAAACAATTTTAAATGGCACAAAGAACAGATTGGCGGAAAATGGTTCAGCGTATGCGACCATGAACATGTTCCAATGATTGAACATACGAAGGACGGAAAGTACAAGCTTAGGAATGCAAACGGAAAAGCGGTACTGCACGAAAATTACGAGGATGCGGTAAAGCTTGCCCTTGAAGTGTGGGAAAAATTCAAAAAGCTAAACCGCGGCTGGGAAGGATAAAATATTTCGAGAAGCCTGCCTTGTTTTTTTTCTACATTTGCCTATAATAAAACATATTTTACAAAAGAGGGATTGATATGAAAAAGTCGGCACTGGTTTTTGTGGCACTTTCCATGCTTGCATTTTTGTCCTGCTCACAAAAAGACGTTAACAAGATGCGGTCTATTGCGGTTAGCGGCACAGGAAAAGTTATTGTTACCCCGGACAAGGCAACGGTAAAGCTTGCAGTCATAACGCGAAAGAGCGACATAAAAGAGGCTCAGGAAGAAAATGCAAAGGCCATGAAAAAAATTCAAGATGCGCTTTTGGCAAAAGGTGTTACAGCGGAAAACCTTCAGACCTATGACTATGAAATTTCGCAAGAGTCGCATTGGAAGAATGAAGAAAAGGTTTACGGCCTTTACTGTGTTACAAACCGCATAAAGGTTACGGTACAGGATATAGAAAAAGCTGGAGACATTATTGACCTTGGCATAAGAAACGGTGCAACCGGCGTAGACGGAATTTCTTTTAGCTACGAAGATGAGGTAAAGGCAATAAAAAGGGCCAGGACTCTTGCCATAGAAAACGCGAGGGCTATTGCAGAGGAATCCGTTTCCGTTGCAGGCACAAAGCTTGGAAAAGTTCTTACAATGAGGGAAGACACGAACAATGGTTACGGAAGTAGATTTTCTGCTTCAAATTCCATTACGCAGACATGGGGGCCAGACACTCCTTATGATGATGCAGCAGGAGCTTCCACACCCATTTCTTCCGGCAAGAAAGAAATCAGCATAGTTATGGATATTACCTACGAGCTAAAATAAAAAAGGAACGCTAGAAAATGACATCTAAAAGTGGCACTTGCAACAAAGAAAACAAAATTGCAAAGACGGCACTTTTTTCTTATGCGGAAAGCAAAGAATATTTTGCATACATTTGCAAAGCAGACTTTATGCCCGGAAGCGGTGACTTTGAAGACGAAGATGCTATTGCAAATGACAAAGAATGCGACTGTTTTGAAATACGCTTGGGAAACATTTCTAGCGCGAAAGGCTGCTTGGCTTCCGCAGGTTTTGCAGAAAGCCTGGACCAAGCAGTCCTCAAGGTGGAAAGCCTGGACAGTTTTGTAAAATGGCTTTAGTTTTTATCAGAACAATTTTATCCAAAGCCCTTTTACTTGGCAAACAAATTCTAAATCTTGTCTATAAACAAAATAAGAAAAACAATGCCAAGTACAAAGCTAAACACAATTCCTATTCCAAGAAGAAAAACCTTTATAAAAACCTCGCCATCAAGTTCCTGGATTTTAGAAAGAGCATTGTCTGTACCACAAACCCTTACAACATTATTTCCGTCAAGAACATTCAAGTCCATGCTCCCCTTTCCAATGCGGGCAGCAAAAGTTACTTTTTCACCGCCCTTCATATAGGCATAGGCATAGCGGACAGCCGGCTTGCTTAGCCTTTGCTTTACATGCTCAAGGTCCACATTCAAACCGTCGGGATAATATCTTGCCATAGAAATTTTTGAAGCCTTGTCAAACTTTGCGTCATCTTTTTTTAGCTTGGAATATGCGGCAATTGGAAATTCCAGCCTTACATTTTCAGGAATCTCAAAAGCCACTCCCTTGTTAAAGCGGAACTTACCGCGCAGCTCTGCAAAGTCTTCGCGCTTCCAGTACCAGCTTTCCTTGCGCAAGCTATGGGGGCGGGTGTAAGTTTCCTTTTGAATTTTTATGCAAAGGTATTCACCCTTAAGCACATCAAGGGCAGAATCGGTTACGGTTTCGCCATCGTAAAAGGCAAGGTCCTTAACAAGGTAGACTTTTGGTTCGCCCTGCAAAGCGTCAGCAATTTCTTCGTCGGTTGTCAAAACAGGAAGGTCTGCCGTTAATTTTTTGAATGCGTTTCTTGCAGACAAAACGCCCCTTATCTTTCCAACAAAAAAGAAAATTCCCCATGCAAAAAGAAGAGTCAAAAGTCCAAAACAGACGGTCGATAAAACTTTCATGTTTTAATTATAGCACAAAAATAAAAATAGGCAATCCTTGCAGAATAAGGACGGCATGCCAACTTTTACATTCATCAAAATGCTGCAATCGGGAATTCATGCCGCTGCATTCCCCGTTTTCCAGGGCTACGCTAACGCTCCGGCCCTTCGGTCTTGCCTGCGGCAACCCTTCCAATCGGGCGTAGGCTTATTTAAATTATTCCTCATATTCAGCAACATCGTTTTTGCAAGAGGAAAGTTCTTTTTCTAGATAGTTGCAAAAGCGGTCTGAATTTTCATCGAGTGACGCAAACTTTACCAAGTCACTTTTTCCATTGGGCAGGCATATGGTCAAAAAATAATTGTATGCACTTTCCAAAAAACGCGCCTTTCTCTCAAAAGACTTTATCTGTCCTACGTTTGCCATTTTTCTTAGGAATCCTTTTTTATAGTAAAAGCAGCGTCTTTGCTCTTCCACAATTATTGTGTGGTTAATAAGGCAAGCAAGATAAACCAAAGAAACAATTGCTATTGCAAAAAGAAGGGAAAGCCCAAGAACCTTCTCTGCAAAACTACAGTTTCTAAGATCCAAAAAGTAAAAAACAGAAAAAGAAAGCAAAAGGACAAGTATAACCATAAGGAAAATATACTCCCCTTTATTTCTATACACCTTGTATGTCTGCTTCTTTCCAGAATCCGCATTTGCCCAAGCACAGCCTTGTGCAAAGGAATAAAAATAATCTTTATTCACCATGGTAGGATCAACATGAATTTTTTCTTTTCCAAAAACGACTGTAACAGCACCGGCATTATCTTGGCGCGCAGAAATTATGTCGCCACGCACAAAGAACTTTGTTCCCCTAAAAAGCCTGGTAACGGAAACCTGCTGACCTTCAACTTTAATGCAAAAACCAATATCGCACATAAGCCCTATAAAGCCAAAGATGCAAAAGGCCACAAAAACGGCACTTGCAATTTTTATATTCCACAAATACGAAAAAACAGCAAATCCCCCAAACAGCAATTCATAAACCACAAGAAGCGGGATTATCCACTTTGGCGCATGAACAGAAAAGCTATCACCGCTAACATATTCAAGCTTATGTTTTTTTAGCCCAGTCTCACCTTCTTTGCGAGAAAAAAAATTCAAAATAGAAATTATTATTTGTCTAAAAATGGTTCCCATACTCTCTCCTTAGCCCAAGGCCTACTTGCCGGAATTGCCAATGCACTTGCGCTATTCTTTTGCTTTATTCAATATCCCATTTATAAAAGCGCTTTTCATTTCCGTATACTTTATTCTGTCTTTGGGGTACTGCTTAGCCAATGATTCTTTTAGTTCGGAATAAGCCCTTGCGTCTCCTTTGTGGCTGTTAAGATAATCCCTCATGTTCAAGTAATTATTCCAGCGCTCAGAATTGCAAAGCACAACATGCACATGAACCGTCCTGTAGTCTTCCCCGCCGCAAACATACAGGTATTGGTCATCGTAATCCTGCCCCCTAAAAATAAAGCCGCCTGCTTCCAATTTTTTGTTCATGCTAAGGATGGGGTTAAAATCCAAGGTGGCCACAGCAAGGTCTATTATTGGCTTTGCACAAATATTTTTGATCGCCGTGCTGCCAACGTGCTGAATGTCAACTGCATAGTCAGAAAGAATTTCTTTTAGGTCATTTATTGTTTTTTTGGCAAAGGCTTCCCATTCCGGATTATGCTCTTCAACAGAAACCTCTCCCCTCTTAAGGCCAAGCTGCATTTTGTCTCCTTTTGCATATTGAATTGCTGTGAAAGCAAGAGCGGCAACACCGTATTAACTTATTCAAAAAAAATTGTCTGGTCAAGACCTCCAATGGTACTGCACAAAAATTACTTTATTTGCATCTTTTCTTGCAAAACAAAAGCTGTCTGTTGTATTGCCCAATATTTTTTTGATATAGTATAAACAAGAAATCAGAAGGAAAAAAGGAGTAAATGAAAAAAAATGGAAATGCTAAATCTTATAATGAGCAGAAGAAGCTACCGCGGAAAATACAAGGAGCAAAAAGTTCCCAAAAGTGATTTGGTAAAAATAATGCAAGCAGGACTTGCCGCTCCATCAGGATGCAACAAACAGACAACAAGTTTAATCGCGGTAGATGAGCCGGACCTGCTAAAAAAATTAAAAGAAGTTATTGTTCCTTCCGTTGCAGAAACTGCACCTGCAATGATTTGTGTCCTAACAAAGCGCATACCCGCATACAGGGACCGCTGTTTTGCACCCCAGGACTATTCAGCCGCAATAGAAAACATGCTGCTTGCAATTGTGGAACTTGGTTACCAAAGCTGCTGGTACGAAGGCCACATAACAGATGAAGATAAAATCGGAAGAAAGATGGCAGACATTCTTGGCGTACCAAAAGATTACGAGCTTGTCTGCTTTCTACCAGTTGGCATTGCAGAAGGAGAAGCAAACGCGCCAAAGAAAAAATCTTTTGAGGAGCGTGCCTGGTTCAACGGATTCGGAAAAGTATCTTCTTAAAAAAGCGTACCTTGGTAATTTTAGCTTAGACTTTTTTTTGTGCCTTCCTAAAGTCCCTAGGCGACTGGTTAAAATATTTTTTAAAAGTTTCAGCCATATAGCTTGCTCCAGAAAAACCTGTCACTTCTGCAATCTCAGACATTGACATGTCACTGGACTGGAGCAAGTCTGAAACCTTTCGGCAACGGTAGTACATCAAATATTCAACCGGAGATTTTTCCGTAAGCTTATTGAATATTTGGTTGCAAAGGCTTTGGCTAACCCCACCTGCCTTTGCAATGCTGCCTAAACTAATGCGTTCCATGTAGTGCTCGTCAATATAAAGCATCATCGACTTTAGTTTTGCATTGTGGCCAGAACCTTCGTCTATCCTGTGAATGTGAAGGCGGTAAGCGTCGGTAAAGCGGCGCATTATAATGTCCCAGACTTCAAAAAAATATTTTGTTATTAAAAACTCGTTTCCATTCGTCTCCCTTTCCATGTCAAGAATTGCCTGGTAAATCAAGGGGCCGTCAAAATCTTCCGCCTTAAAATGAACGTAGGGAACAGTCTTGTCTGTGATTATAGGTTTTACAGCTTTTTGTTCAACTGCAAAAGAAGAGCAGATAATACTAGGATGAAGGATGGCAATTATATAGCGGGCAACACGGTTTGTAGTGGAAAGGGAATAATGTATGCTTCCAGAGTTTACAAAGATAGTGTCGCCTTTTTTTAGTTTTACACAAGTTCCTTCCACCATGTAGGCCATCTCACCGCTTTTAACGGCAACAATCTCCACGTCTTCGTGATAGTGGGGAATCCGCTCCCAGCTACAGCCTGAAACAAGATATCCGTCAAAAATAAAAGAAGGAAAAGAAGGGTCATCGTACTTTACAATTTCCGATCCGTCTTTTCGCTTTGCAATAATTCCCTTTTTTTTACTGGCCATCGCATACCCCAATTTAATAACAATCTTACTTTCATCATAAAAAATTGTTATCAAATAATGTAAATTTTACAGTTTTCTTACATTATTTTATTAAGTATAATACCATTGTCAAGAAAAAATCAATGATTTTTTTGTTAAAACCTAATGCAGGATGCAAAAGATGGAAGTTAAAAAGACAGATGCAAGCGACATAGAAGCCTTGATAAATCTTAGGCTTGAAATGCTAAGAGCGGCCAACAACCTTAGTGATGATGCAAAATTTGGAAAAGAGCTTGTTGAGCTTTCCCGCGAATATTTCCTGAATGGAGACCAGACGACGGTATTTGCCATGGACGGAGACAAAATTGCAGGATGTGCCACTTTGAACTATATCTGCCTAATGCCAACTTTCAGCCACCCCACTGGAAAGCGGGCACACCTTATGAATGTGTACACCAGAAAAGAATTCCGCAGAAGAGGAGTGGGAAGCCTAATGGTCAACTTTTTAATTGAAGAAGCAAAGAGCAGGGGCGTAACAGAAATAAGTCTTGACGCAACGGAAATGGGGCACTTTCTCTATAAAAGCCTCGGCTTCAATGAAAATACGGCAAGCATGACAATCAATTTATAACAGGAGCGCAAAATGGAATTTATTGCAGAAAAAGACATTAAGGACTTGGCAAACCCAGGAGTTGTTTCCCGCCAGCTTTTGAATCCTGAAAATTCAACAAGCAAAAGAGTTACCATTACAGAAGTTCACCTTGTTCCTGGAGCAAGCCAACCCCGCCACACCCATGACGCATCGGAACAAATATGGTATGCTTTAAAAGGAAGCGGAAAGCTGCTTCTGGCAGACGATAAAGAAAAGGAATTTAAGGCAGGAGACGTAGCGCGTTTTGCAGACAAAGACGTTCACGGTCTCTTAAACGATGGTGACGGAGAGTTTATTTATGTTTCAGTAACAGCACCGCCAATTAATTTTGGCTACGCTTACAAGGAAAAACGGTAACAAGGAGTTTTTATGAATTTTCCTGATTTTATGTTCAGCGCAAAAAACAAGATTCCAGCTTCACAGCAAAACACTGCTGACATAGAAGGTTATTACTACACCGCAAAAGACGGAAGCCAGATGGCATTCTGGACATACAAAGCCGACCGTGTTTCAAAAGAACACAAGCACGACTACGATGAATGGATGCTTTGCGTGGAAGGAGAATACATTGTTACCATAGACGGAGTTGAACACAAACTTCTTGCGGGTGATGAGCTTTTTATTCCAAAAGGCAGTTTGCAGGGCGGAAGTGTAAAAGCAGGAACCCGCTCAATCCATGCATTTGGCGGTCAAAGAGTCTCCCCATTCGAGACTGTAACTTATACCAAAGACATCAAGGAAGAAGTCTTGGCATTCCTAACGCAGGCCTTTGCGGAATCAGGAAAAACTTTTGAAATAGAAGGGCGGCATAAGATCTATAAGGACATAGAAAAGAATTTTGAACGCTTCCTATGCCTTAAGGATGGCAGTAAAGTAATAGGCACGGTTGCACTAAAAAAACTTAACGATAGTGACTGCGAGCTAAAAACCATGTACCTTCTAAAAGAATATCAGGGCAAAAAACTTGGCTACGGTCTTGCAAAAACTGCAATTGAATTTGCAAGCAAAAAGGGATATTCAAGAATCTACCTTGATTCAATGAAGCAGCATGAAAAAGCACTTAAGCTGTACCGTTCGCTTGGTTTTAAGGAAACAGGCCGTTACAACGACAATGACAAAGCGGAAGTCTTTATGGTAAAGGAACTAAAAGTGGAGAATTGAACTTATGAAAAAAATGCTTGTTACCGGAGGAACTGTTTTTGTAAGCAAGTACCTTGCAGAATACTTTGCAAAAAAAGATTTTGAAGTCTTTGTCTTGAACAGGAACACCCGCCCCCAACCCGAAAATGCAAAGCTAATTCAGGCAGACAGGAACAGCATTGGCCCTGCACTCAAGGGACATACCTTCGACATCGTAATTGATACAGGCTATGCAGAAAAAGATGTTAAGAATCTGCTCAGCGCCTTTGACAGTCCAAAGCTTTGCGGAAGGGAAAAATACATATTCATAAGTTCCAGCGCAGTCTATCCAGAAAGTCTCCCCCAGCCCTTCAAGGAAAGTGACAAAACCGGATGGAACAAAATCTGGGGCGACTATGGAACAAACAAAATTCAGGCAGAAGAATATTTGCTTTCACAAAAAAAAGATTCATACATAATACGCCCGCCATACCTTTACGGACCAATGAACAATGTCTACAGGGAAGCCTTTGTCTTTGAATGTGCCCAAAAGTCCCGCACCTTTTACATGCCAAAAGACGGTTCCCTAAAGCTGCAATTCTTTTATATAGAAGACTTGTGCAAAATCATAGAAATTATAATAGAAAAGAATGTTCAAAATCACATTATAAATGTTGGGAACGAAGAATGTATCTCCGCACTTGACTGGGTAAAGGCATGCTACGAGATTGCAGACTCTCCCTTGAGCATTAAAAATGTAGTGGGCAACATTGAGCAAAGAAACTACTTTCCTTTCTACGACTATGAATACAAACTTGACGTTAGCATTCAAAAAGAACTTCTTCCAAAGACAAGAAGCCTAAAGGAAGGCTTGGCAAAGTCCTACGAATGGTACAAGAAAAACCAAGGTGCAGTGTCCAAAAAGAATTTCATAGAGTATATAGACAAAGAAATTGCAAAGTAAGAGGGGAATAAAATGCTTTCGCTTGCATTGGCACAGATACGGAACAGGGAAAACATAAGAGAAAATTTTCTGAACCACATTCAATTTGTAAAAGAAGCGGCATCATACGGTTGCAACTTTATTCTTTTTCCCGAACTGTCGCTAAGTGGTTACATGCAGGAAGAAGCAAAAGAAAAAACGAAGCTCATTAAAAAAGAGAACATGTCCATTTTTAAAAGGCTTGCAGAAGAAAATAAAATCAGCATATCAATTGGACTTCCGCTAGAAAAAGAGGACGGAATATTTATCTGCCAAAAAATCTTCTGCAAAGACGGAAGCATAAAGTGCTACTGCAAAAGATTCCTTCATCCCGGAGAAGAAAAGTATTACAAAAGCTCGGATGATTCAGACTGGACAATTACAGAAAATTCAATCCGAATCGCAAACGCAATTTGCTACGACATAGAAAACGAAAGCCACATAGACTCTGCAATAAAAAAATCCGGTCTAGACATATATGCGGCAAGCATCTGCTACTCCAAGGAAGGAATTTCCAAAGGCATAAAAACTCTTTCAAAAACCGCAGAAGAAAAGCAGGTAAATGTGGCAATGGCAAACTACGTTGGTAAGTGTTGGAAGATGGACTGCGGAGGAAGTAGCGGCATCTGGGATTCCCAAGGAAATATTGTTATTGCAGCGGACGGCAAAACAGAATGCATGGTCTTGGCAGAATTTGACACTTCGGGCTGGAAGAATTTTAAAATACAAAGGAGACAAAGATGAACATAGGAATCATAGGTTACGGCAGCATGGGAAAAATGCTTGCGCAAAAGATTGCAGCCTCTGGATATTCAGAAATCCAAAATGTTTTTGTGGCAAACAGGAGCAAAGAAAAGCTAATATCTATTCCGAATGAACTTTGCACCTGCAAGAGCAATGCAGAGCTTGCAGAAAAATCCGACATAATCTTTGTCTGCGTCCGCCCATCAGATATAAAGCCGGTCATTAAAGAAATAAAAGATTCTGTAAAAAAGGATGCCCTTTTGGTATCATTGAATGGAAGCGTCACTTTTAAAATGCTTGAAAAATTGATTCAGCATAAAATTGCAAAAGTCATTCCCAGCGTAACGGCAGAAATAAACCGTTCACAAACCCTGGTCTCCTACAACAATTTTGTTATTGACAAAGACAAAACAAATCTTGAAAAAATTCTTTCCTGCATGGGCAATGTGGTTGTTCTTCCAGAGAATGAAATTGGAATGGGTTCGGAACTTGTCAGCTGCATGCCTGGTTTTATAGCATCAATGTTCGACGTTGTTTGCAAGTCAGCAAAGAAGCACACGTCTTTGCCGGATGAACAGATTATAAAAATGGTTTTGAACACGGTAAGCGCAACAGGAGATTTGATGATTCAAAAAGGCCTTTCCTTTGAAGAAGTTGTAGCAAGGGTGGCAACAAAGGGTGGCATAACGGAAGAAGGGTCAAAAATTATCTACGAGCAGTTTCCCTCAACAGCGGATGCAATGTTCCAAAAAACACTGGACAAGAGAAAGCAAACCGCAGAAAACGCGGCAAAAGCTTTTAGCACAGGAGAGTAAAAAACATGGACTACGAAATTGCAAATCAGATTAGCGCAGAAGAATACAACGAAATGAGAAAAATCGTTGGCTGGCAGGCATTGTCCAACGAACAGGCAGTCGACGGTCTAAAGCACACAAGCCATTTATGCTGTTTTAGAAAAGACGGAAAGACTATCGCATTCTGCCGCGTGTTATGGGATCACCTGTATGTTGCTTTTATTGCGGATGTAATCGTCCGTCCGGAATTCCAGGGCAAGGGTCTTGGACGGGAACTGATGAACAACGCAATGGAATTTATCAGAAGCCAGCTAAAGCCCGGATACAAAATCATGGTCAACCTTATGGCCGCAAAAGGAAAAGAAGACTTTTACAAAAAGTTCGGATTCATTTCGCGTCCAAACGAAAGTTTCGGTTGCGGAATGTGCCAGTGGATAGGAGAAAGCAAATGAAGCACGGAATCATTGATTACGAAACAATCGGCCAAGGAATTCCAGTTCTTATAATCCACGGATGGGGAATAAGCAAAATCACAATGAAAGGTGCCTTTGAACCCATATTTGAAAAACTTGGTGGCTACAAAAGATATTACATCGATTTGCCCGGAATGGGACAATCCGAGCGCGGAGACGTAAAAAATTCCGATGATATTCTTGCCTTGCTTTATGATTTTGCAGTCAATGTCATCAAAGAAAAATTCATAATCGTTGGTCAGTCTTACGGCGGGCTTCTTGTGCGCGGATTCGTGAACAAGCATCAGAACTTGCTTTTAAAAATAATCCTTTTGGTTCCCTGCGTTATTCCCGGAGTAAAGAAAGGCAGAGTTGAACCTTTGGTAATAGTAGAAAAAGACGAAGAGCTTTTGTCATCGCTAACAAAAAGTGAATACGATAGCTTCACCATGATGAACGTAATGCTTACCCGAGAAGTGTGGGAACGATACAAAAAATTCCTTATGCCAGCTCTTGCAAGCGCCGACTGGGATTTTTTGAATCACAAGCTTAACGGAAAATTTTCATTTGATCCAGACAAAATGAATTCCCCATGCGAACTTTCCTGCCTAATAATTACCGGCAAGCAGGATTCCGTGGTGGGTTACAAAGATCAGTTTGACCTTATGAAAATTTACACGAACTCCACTTACTGCGCAGTCAACAATGCTGGGCACAACATTCAGATTGAACAGCCTAAAATTTTTGAAGACTTGGTAACTGCCTGGCTAAAATAAAGTGCATGGTGATAACATAAAAAATATTGAGTCTCTCCAGAATTCACCGCCACAAGCAAGTCATTCGGCATTGAAACGGCAACTTGAAAAAGTTTTAGCAAAGCCTTAAACTCATGCTACGAAGGAAAAACTTTATGGAACAGTTTATAAATCTTGACGAAAGCTATTTTTTGGAAGCAGCAGAATTATACAAAGACTCATTTGCAGGCGAGCCATGGAATGATGACTGGAGCAACAAAGAACAACTTCATCAATACATACGAGAAGTTTCCGGTGCCTACAATGCGCTAAACTACGGCCTTTTGGTAGACGGAAAACTGGTTGCCATTTCTCTGGGAGGAATCCGCCACTGGTGGGAAGGTGCAAATTATAACATAGATGAATTCTGCGTTTCAAAAAGCATGCGGGGAAAAGGCATTGGATCCAGATTCATGTCCATGATAGAAAAAGACCTTCAGACAAAGGGCATCCCCGGAATCTTTCTCCAGACAGACATAGACAAACCATCATTCCGCTTTTATACAAAGAACGGATTTACAAATTTGGAAAAACATGTGAGCCTCTTCAAAATTGCAGGACTTCACATAAAAACAGAAAGGCTTGAACTTGTTCCCCAAGGGCTGCGATTTTTTAAGACCACTCACGAATACGCAAGCGACAGGGAAAACATGCGCTTTATGATAAACCTTCCGAATGATTCAGAGGAAGCAACAAAAGAATTTCTTGAGGGTGCAGAAAATGAATGGAAAAAAGAAAACCCAAGCTTCTTTGAATTTGCAATTCTTTGCAACACTGAACACATCGGCGGAATAAGCATCTATCTTGATGAATCCAAAACTTGCGGCGAACTTGGCTGGTGCCTTAGCAAAAAGTTCCAGGGAAAAGCCTATGCATTTGAAGCCGCAAAGGCTCTTGTGCAATGGGCGCAAAAAGAACTTTCCCTTAATCATTTTATTGCCCACTGCGACAGCGAGAACACAGCTTCATGGAAGACAATGGAAAAACTGGGCATGCAGAGAATTTCCTGCACAGGCGGAAGATTCAACAAGATAGCGCCAAAAGAAGAACGGAAAGAGTTTTTGTACGAAATGAAAATATAACCGCAAAAGAACAGGGGTAAAAATGGAAAGAACAAACATCACTTACAAGACACTAACCGCCGCTGACTATGACGAACTGTATTCCCTTTGGAATCAAGTTGAACAAACAAAGCGTGCCTTGAATCCTGTTGACGACACTCGCGAAGGAATCACACGCTACATGAAGCGCAATCCCACTACATGCTTTGCGGCAACAAGCGAAGGAAAAATCGTCGGCGCAATTCTTACAGGCCATGACGGAAGACGGGCAATCATTCATCATCTTTGCGTCCATCCTGATTTTCAGCGCATGGGAATTGCCCGCTCTCTTGTCACCAAGGCAGAGGAAGCCCTCAAAAAAGAAGGAATCACAAAAGCCTTCGGACTTGTCTTTAAGGACAACGACAAGGCAAATTCATTCTGGGAAAAGATGGGCTATTCGCTTAGAACAAATCTTAATTACCGCAACAAAAGCTTGGACGCAAATGTTCCAACGGGAGAATGAAAATGGAAGAATTCATAAAACTTGATTCAAGCTATCTTGAAGAAGCCGCCAAGCTTTACAAGGAATCTTTTGCCGGCGAGCCATGGAATGATGACTGGAGCAACCAGAAGATGCTAACAGAATATATCAAGGAAGTCTCAGGTGCTTACAACGCGCTAAATTACGGGCTTTTGGTTGACAGAAAACTAGTTGCCATTTCACTCGGAGGAATCCGTCACTGGTGGGAAGGGGCAAACTACAACATAGACGAGTTCTGTGTATCAAAAGGTTTACGCGGACAGGGAATTGGAAGCCGCTTTATGAAAATGATAGAGGATGACGTAAAGAAAAAAGGCATCGCAGGCATTTTCCTTCAAACCGACATAGACAAGCCTTCATTCAAGTTTTACACAAAGAACGGCTTTTCAAACCTTGAAAAACACGTAAGCCTTTTTAAGGGAGTGAAATAGAATGAAAAAAATGCTTGTCACAGGCGGCAGTGTTTTTGTAAGCAAGTTCATCGCCGAATATTTTGCAAAAAAAGACTTTGAGGTTTTCGTCCTCAACCGGAACACAAAGCCTCAGCCAAAAGGAACAAAATTAATTGAAGCAGACAGAATGAATCTAGGCACTGCTCTAAAAGGCTTTTCATTCGACATTGTGGTAGATGTGAGCGCATATACAAAGGAAGACATAGAAAATCTTTTAAACGCATTTGACTCTCCTGAGTTCTGCGGAAAGGAAAAATATTTTTTTATCAGCTCAAGTGCGGTTTATCCAGAAACAACTCCCCAGCCCTTTAGGGAAAACAGCCCCACCGGAAAAAACTCCATCTGGAAAGATTACGGAGTGAACAAATTGCAGGCAGAAGAATGCCTTCTTTCAAAAAAGAGCAAGGTTCACATACTACGGCCACCCTATCTTTACGGTCCCATGAACAATGTTTACAGGGAAGCCTTTGTTTTTGAATGCGCACAAAAGAAGCGGCCTTTCTACATTCCAAAAGAAGGTGCAATGAAGCTACAGTTTTTTCACATCGAAGACCTCTGCAAAATCATCGAGACCGTAATAATGGCGGAATCTGCACCAAAAATTTTGAATGTAGGAAACGAGGAAAGTATTTCAATCCTTGACTGGGTAAAACTCTGCTACGAAATTGCCGGCGAAAAGCTTAGCATTAAAAACGTCTCTGGAGACATTGAGCAAAGAAACTACTTCCCCTTTTACAAGTATGAATATGCCCTTGACGTGTCACTTCAAAAAGAACTTCTTTCAAAAACAAAAAACATAAAGGAAGGTTTAAAAGAATCATACGAATGGTATATAAAAAACAAGAATCAGGTGAAGCGCAAAAACTTCATTGAATACATTGATGAAAACATTGCATAAATATGGAGAAAAAATGATTACTGTAAATCTTTACTACAAGGGAAAAGACGGAGCTGCAAAGGCATTTGCAGATGAAATGGAAGCCTCGGGCATCGCTGATTCTATCAGGGCGGAAGAAGGAAACCTCCGCTACCAGTATTTTATTCCGATGAATGATTCCGAAACCGTTTTGCTCATAGACAGCTGGAAAGACCAGGCCGCAATAGACGCGCACCATGCATCACCCATGATGAAGCAGCTTGCGGAACTTCGCGAAAAATATGACCTGCACATGACAGTTGAACGATTCATAAGCGACGAATACGAAGCCGACAAAAAATTCATACGGAGCTAAAATCAAGAAGGCAATATGGGGCTTTTAATTGTTGAATGCAATTTCCGAATGAAGGAGTAAATATGGAAACTGAGCGACTAATTTTGCGCGAATACACAATAGACGACTTTGACGCGCTTTACGAAATTATGTCAGATGCAGAAACAATGCAGCACTACCCTGCACCATTTGATGAAGCAAAAACACGCGGCTGGATAGAATGGAATCTCGACAACTATAAAAAATACGGCTGGGGACTTTGGGCTGTAGTTTTAAAAGAGACGGGAGAATTTATCGGTGACTGCGGAATCACGTTGCAGAACATTGACGGCAAAATGCTTCCTGAAATCGGCTATCACATCAACAAAAAGTACTGGAGGCAAGGCTTTGCAAAGGAAGCTGCCCGAAGCGTCCGCGACTGGGTATTTGAGCATACAGATTACAATACGATTTATTCCTACATGAAATACACAAACATCGGCTCATACTCAACCGCGATTGCAAACGGCATGAAAAAAGTTAAGGAATATCCCGATCCAAAAAATGAAATTTCCTACGCTTATGCAATTACCCGCGACGAATGGAAAGCTCTCTTGAAATTTCAACGGGCAAAAAAAGAAGACCTTGAAGAAATTTTCCTGCTTTACAAAAATGCGATTGCAAAAATGGACGAGCAAAACATTCCTCAGTGGGACGAAGTTTATCCCGACCGCATGACACTTGAAGGCGACATAAAAAAGAACCAGATGTTCATAGGAAAAAAGAATGGAAAAATTGCAGTATGCTTTGTTCTCAATGAAGAATGTGACAAAGAATATAAAAATGGAAAATGGATTTGCCCGGATTCAAACTTTTGCATTATCCATCGGCTTTGTGTAAACCCTGAATTTCAAAACCAAGGAATTGCAGGAAAGACAATGAAGCATATTGAAGAAGTTTGCCGCAATCAAAAATACGATTCCATCCGCCTAGACTGCTTTACTCAAAATCCTTATTCACAACGTTTGTATGACAAGTGCGGCTATACAGTCACAGGCTTTGCTGACTGGCGAAAGGGTCGTTTTGAACTCAGGGAAAAGAAATTGTAAACAGGAGTTTTTATGACTGATATTATTTTTGACACTGCAACAAAAGAAGACATTGCAGAACTTGTACGACTGAGAATCGCCTACATGATTGACGACTTTGGAAGCATTACCGATTACGAGCGAGAATGCATGAAAAAACAGCTCCCGGAATATTTTGAGCGTCGGCTTGGAAAAGAGCTGATTGCATTTGTAGCTCGGGCGGATGGAAGACTTGTTGCAGCGGCTTACCTTTTGATAATCGAAAAACCAGCAAACCCATTTTTACCAAACGGATTGGACAGCGAAGTTTTGAGCGTCTTTACCGAAGAGTCTTACCGCGGAAAAGGAATCTGCACCAAACTTATGAAAAACATGATTGAATGGGCAAAAGCCCACGCCATCTGCCGCATTGATTTAGTTGCAACCCAGGATGGATATCCTGTTTACAAAAAAATCGGTTTTGAAGACAGAAAGCAAAAATATTTGGATATGAGACTAAAATTATGCTAAAATATTAATGTTGCTCAAAAAAAAGGAAAGAAGGATGAAAATACTAGTCATAAACAATCAACTTGAAGAAAAGCATTTTGAACTGATTAAAAAAAATGCAAATGAAATTGGCGCAGAGGTTTTCTTTTATAAAAACGAGACTGAAATCCCAGAGGACAATTATGATGCCGACATCATCTATGGATTTGCACCTTCAATCGTAAAGACAAGCAAAAACCTCAAATGGCTTTGTGTGCCTTGGGCTGGAGTTGATTCTCTTATGGTGCCTGGATATTTTGCTAACAAAGAATGCCTGCTGACAAATTCTGCCGGTGCATACGGAGTTTCCATTGCCGAGCACATGATTGCAGTTTCTCTTATTATGATGCGCCGCATTGATGAATTTATGGCTGAAACGAAAAACGGGCTCTGGCTTTCTCCCCGTCCTCAAAAATCACTAAAGGATTGCCGCATTACAGTTTTGGGGACAGGCGATATCGGAACCACTTTTGCAAAAAGGGCACGCGCCTTTGAACCTGCAGCCATTGTCGGTGTATGCCGCAGTGGCATGAGCAGCGCAAGTGTCTATGATAAAGTCCTCCCTGTGAGCAAACTTGATTCCATTCTCCCGGATACTGACCTTCTTGCCATGAGTCTTCCTGCAACAGCTGAGACAGCAGGAATACTTTCGCGAGAAAGGCTTGCCCTTTTACCAAAAGGAACCTACATTGTGAATGTTGGCCGAGGTTCAGCAATTGACGAAGAAGCCCTTGCCGACAATCTGGAAAGCGGTCATCTTGCCGGAGCCGCCCTGGATGTATTTAAAACGGAACCGCTTCCGAAAAATCACAGGCTTTGGAAAACAAAGAATCTTTTGATTACGCCTCATGTTGCTGGAAACATGACAGTCTCCTATACTAAAGATAAAAATGTGCAAATGTTCATAGAAGATTTGAAGAACTTTGCGGCAGGAAAGCCCTTGCACTATCTTGTTGACAGGAGGCTGGGATATTGAGCCGGGATTAAAGCAACGAGCCTACAGCACTTGGCTTACAGCACCGAGCGAAGCCAGCCCGTTACCCCAAGTGGAAGTTCACTGTACATGGGACTTCCGTCGTCGTACATCAAATTGCAGTGCATGGGGTTTACGAGGCAGTGCTGCCCCATTTCAAAGCCGAAGTTGATTGATGCGATTCCACGGTCGCCGTTGTAAATCCATTCGGGGGTGAAGACAAAAGTTTTCTTCATCCGTTTAAGTCTCGCAAGACGAGGTACAACAGTTTTTTCAAAATCGGAAAGTTCATCATGCCTTGCAATCGCAAAGAAAAATGCCATGCCGTTTTTTTCGTAGCGGTCAAGTATTGTGTCATCGGGAATGTCAGAACTGCCGATTGTTATCATTATGTTAAAAAAATCAGGTTTTGCTTTTTCGAGCTCAAAGCACATATAGGCTCCGAGTGAAGAGCCTATTACGGCCTTTTTAGAAATACGCCCCGCAGCCTTATTTTGCGAGAATTCTTCTGCGAGGGCAAATATTGGTTCAATGTAGGATAAGTCCCAGCTGCCTGCACATTTTCCTTCTTCATTTTTGTATTCGTTTGCAACCGGAACCAGGATATAGGCACCGCCCATTGCCTTCTGATATTCATCTTTGGAATAGAATTCGGCGCCCGTATAGTTTATGCAAACATCCCCCACGAGTGCATTTGTATACCCGTGCATAAAAACAAGGAGAGGATATTTTCCATCCTTGCTCCAGCCGTGTTCCGTTGGATCATAAAAGTAATAGTCAAGATGGGAAAATTTTTCCTGGCCAAAGGGGGCACACTCAAAGCGGCTTTTATGAAAGTTCTTAAAGTATTCCCCAACCTTGTATGTTGGTTCCCAAGAAATAAAAGCACCCTGCGGAATTTTGTCTGCCCATGGAGGCAATATTCTTTCGCTCATTTTTTCTCCTTATACATTAGTGTCTTTACACAAGTTCAAGTCGGAATAGTACAGCTGTTAAGCCAGGCATATTATAGATTCAAGCCCCTGCACTTCCATAATGTTTTAAACCAAAGCGCCAAAAAGCGCAAGAACCGAATCCTGCTGCAAGTGCAACGAGCGGGGCTGCAAAGCGCAAGGCAGGAAAGGGAACAGCCTTCCCCAACAAAAGTGCCACCGGATAGTAGCCGGTAAAGGCATAGGGAACGGCAAAGGTAAGCAGAGCCTGAATTCCCTTTGAATATATGGGAAGCGGGTAGTCAGTATAGTTCTTGAGCCCATAATTGTTGTTTGTCAAAAGGGAAACTATTTCCTCACTCTTGACTGTCCAAAAGCTTAAAGTGCCCGTGAAAATTGTTATTGCCGAAAATATTACAAAGGCAGAAAGCATGTTTAGAGCATAGAAGAAAACGGACAGATAGTTCCAGTCAATTCCAAGCCGTCTCATGCTGTAAAGCCAGAAAAAAGCCGCAAGCCCAAGACGGGGAAGAAAGGTATACTCAAACTGCTGAAGCACCATGTACAGAAGCGGATTTATTGGACGGGTAAGATAGAGGTCAAATTTTCCTGTACGAACAAGCTGCCCCATGTCCTTCATTGGCCTCCAGAAGAAAAAACAGCTCAAGCTGTAGCTTAACCAGCTGGTCGTGAACATAAAAAGAATCTGGTCTCTGCTCCATCCTGCAATTCCGTCAAAATTACTGAAGATTACCACAAAGCCCGCAAAGTATACGCCGATGAGAATGGTGTTCGCAACCATCTCAAATACAAGCGAAAAGTGATAGGCCATCTTTCCCTTAACATATATTGCAACAAAATGCCGATACATTCTGAACAGATTCATTGCACCCATATCATCCTCCTTGAACCACAAGTTTCTTTGTCCCAACCTTCCAAGTTATTTTCATCAGGCAGTACAAAAAGAAAAACCAAAAACACTGGACCAAAAGACCTGAATAAATGGACTGCACATTCATTTCACGAGTGAGTATTGTTACCGGAATTTCATACATGGCCCTGAATGGAAGAAATGAATTCAGCCATTTTAAAAAGCCGGGAAACATTGCACACGGAATCCAAGAGCCGGACAAAAGTTTATATATCGCCCCCAGAAGCATGTTGAGCGGCCAGGTGACGATAAGCCAAAAAGCCATCAGACCTATTATGAGCGAATACACAAACTGTATTGCAAAAGCCAGCAAAACTGATACAAGGCCAAATGCAATTTGTGATTTGCACACCAAGGGCATTCTGCAGAAAAGCGCGGCTGCGATTCCGAGAGGAAGGCTGCATGTTATGAACTTTACTGCACTTTCTCCAGCATGACGGAAAAAAATCATCGCGCTGAAGTTTACGGGTCTTATAAGCTGGACTGCAATGTTACCGGTTTGTATTTCTCCGTTTATCCACTGGATAGCATTGCACTCCATAAAGCTGGAAATGACCGTTGCTACAATCACGTAGCGGAGAGTTTCCTCTCTTGTTATTGCAAGCGGCACCTTTGCCTGAGACATAAAAAGTGCATTCCAAAGGCAAAACTGCATGTAGAGATAAGCAGACTTTGAAAAGAAAAAGGCCCAAACGGAACTTCTGTAGGCAAAATGCTCCTTCATGCCTATTACCATATAATCGAGATACTTTCTAAAAAAATTACATTGCATTGCCCAAAGCCCTCCGGTCAATCATGCCGTTCAAATAAATATTCTTGATGATGTCCTCAAGATTTTGACTCTTGTACAAGTCCTTAAGTTCAGTCACATTTCCGTCGTAGAGCAAAAGCCCTTTGTCGATTACAATCATTTTCTCGCAAAGAGTTTCTATGTCGGAAACATCATGTGTGGTCAGAATGACAGTTGTCTTCCTTTCCCTATTTATTCTAAGGATGAAGTTGCGGATTCTTTCCTTTGACAGAACGTCAATTCCTATAGTTGGCTCATCTAAAAAAAGAATGTCTGGATTGTGCAGAAGAGAGGCTGCAAGGTCAGCCTTCATCCTCTGTCCAAGGCTCAAAAGTCGGGGCGGCTGATTTATAAACTCATCAAGACCAAGGATGTCCGAAAAGAGAGTCATATTTTCCTTATAGACCGAATCAGGAATGCCGTACATATCCTTAAAAAGCTTGAGGGTATCAAGAACGGGGATGTCCCAACAAAGAACGCTCTTTTGTCCAAAGACAATACCTATTCTAAGCATTATCCTCTTCCTGTCCCTGGGATAAACCAAGTCATTTATGCTAACACTGCCCCCATCAGGAGTAAGAATGCCTGTGAGCATCTTTATTGTAGTAGACTTTCCAGCTCCGTTTGGACCAACAAAGGCAGTTATCTCTCCGTCTGGGATTTCAAATGAGATATTATCCACTGCTGTCTTGAACGTCTTTCTCTTGAGTCTATAAATTTTTGTCAAATTGGTTGCAATAACGCTCATAGCACTAGAACCTCCGTCTGTTTTTCTATATAATAGCAAAAAAGCAGTAATTAGTAAAATGAATTATTTTGAAGATAATAATCGATTTTACTGATTGATAAATTACACTGGTTATCAGCAGCCATCAGTCGAAAGGAGGCTTTATGAATATCTTTCAGTTGGAAACTTTTCTTAAGATTGCAGAAACAAAAAATTTTACCACCGCAGGAAATATTCTGGGATACGCGCAGTCAACGGTAACAGCACAGATAAAAGGTCTGGAAGATGAACTCGGCTGCCTTTTGTTTGAGCGACTGGGAAAATCCATAGTACTTACTGCCGAAGGAGAAAAACTTTGCGGCTATGCAGAAAAAATGCTGCAACTCAAACGTGAAATTTTTCTGGAAGTTCCGCCATCAAAGGAACCTTCAGGAATAATAAAACTTGGAATATCGGAATCACTTTGCTACGACAGCTTCCCCAAACTGCTTCTAAAATACCGCAGGCAATATCCCAAGGTGGACATTCAAATTCAGTTTATAACCCACGAAACTTTTCCGGCCATGCTAAAAAACGGTGCTCTCGACTTGGTATACACCCTAAATCCAATCATAGACGAGGAAGGACTTTTGCTTTTGGAAAAGAAAAGGGAACACCTTGCATTCTTTGCAAACCCAACCCACCCGCTTGCAAAAAAAGCAAACGTAACCGAAAAAGACTTGAAGGACACACCTCTTTTGCTAACATCGCATAACTGCAACTTTAGGCACATGCTTCTTGAAGACTTAAAAAAACATGCAGTTCCCCCAAGCGTTGCACTGGAAACAAGCAGCAAAGAAATCCTAAAACAGTTTGCAATAAACAAACTGGGAATTGCATTCATACCGGAAATGACGGCCCGCAAAGAAGTCGCGGCAAAAAAGCTTAAACAACTTGACTGGAAAGGTGCAGACTTTCCCATATACTCCCAACTGATTGTCTACAAAGACAAGCGCATAAGCAGTCCAATCGAAGCGTTGGAAAAAATACTTTTGGAAGACGGAATGGAATAGGACAAATTGTCTTTGCAGATATATTCTTCGCAACCAAAAGTAACAAAAAAGCAAGCGGCAGTTGGTTATACAAAATGGGCTGATGTGCTATCATGAACTTATCTGGAGGTAAAAATGATTTTCTCTGAAAAACTTGTAGTATTAAGAAAGAACAAGGGAATGACGCAGGATGCCCTTGCAGAAAAACTGAACGTGTCCAGGCAGGCCGTAGCAAAATGGGAATCGGGACAGGCTTACCCGGACATTTCAAACCTGATACAAATCAGCGACCTTATGAATGTAACCGTGGATTACCTTGTGCGCGACGGTGAATGCATGATGAATGTTACACCGGGAAAAGACGCAGACCTTAATGAGCTTATAGAATTCAGGCTTGAAGCCAACGTGAACACTTACGCTGCCTTTATGAATGAAGTGCAGTCCACCCGGCTTGACTCCCACGACTTCCGCTACCAAAACGGCGATTATGTTTACCACGACACTTATGTTGGCGGAGAGCAGTTTGCAGGCGAAGAGGCTGTTTGGAAAAGCGGAAAACCCGTCTACGCCATGAATTATCTTGGAAGGGTCCTTTCAAAAGAGTTCAGCGGGAATTTTCTGAAGGACGCACTCCGGCACGCAGACAAAAAAATGCCATACCGTGGCCCTGAGCATTACGAGGACGGAGAGTACATTTACAAATGCAGCGTTAACGGAAACTTTGAATGGTTCCAAGGCTACGAGGAAATTTTCTGGCGCGAAAAAAAAGTTTACGAATGTTACTTTCACGGAGGCCTGACCAGATAAAAAGGCCAAGTTAGCAAACAAACAGCAGAAGTAACAAGACTAACGCAAAAAAAATCAAAAAGACAAATCAAAAATATTTGCTTGCTGAATTTTAAACTAGGCTTTATAATTTCATCATGGAGGAAAAGTTGATGAAAATAAAGTACCCTATCAGCCTCAAGCAGATACTTCTTTTTTCTTTTCTGATTATTCTGGTGCTTGGAGTTTCTACGGCCCTTGTTTCCACACTTGTGCGCGCAGATGACAAAATCAAGGCAGAGGAAAACAACCTTGCCTTGAACGGACGTACTGCGCAAACTGTGAGGACTTCTTTTGACAACATTCAGGGAAACTCCTACGTTCTCTTTGAGGCATTTGCGGCTGTTAGCGACCCCTCACAAAAAGAGGCTCTTGGACAGTCATTTTTCCTCTCCAACCCGGACGTACTCTTCCTTTCGAGCGAAGAGACAGGTCTTCTTGTTAATCCTGCCCGCAAGGAATTGGAGGCCAAGATAAGTGACTACCTTGCTTCCGGGGATGTGGCATTTGCCCTTTCAAACACCCAAGATGTAAAGACCAGCTACTTTAACACATCCAAGGCTTTTAATTCCCCATCGCTTGTTTTTATCTATAAATACGGGCCCTACGACAATTTTAAAAGTGGGGCTGTAGGATTGGACACTGCTTCCTTTGCAGAACTTATGTCTACCGGTTCCAACAACACGACAATTCTTGTTGACGAAAGCGCAGCGGTTCTTGTAAACCCGGACTTTGGTTCAACCAAGGAGTCGCGGAAAGATTTGCTTGGTCTTATAAATGAGCTTATCAGGAACCCGGAGGTGGATAACACCCAGCAGGTTGTAGACGGAGTCTTCACGGCGGTTCACCAGATTAAGGATGACCTTTTTGTAATTACGAGCATTTCGGAAAAATCTGTTTATGCTGTCATCAACAGGACCACTTACAGAATCATTCTTTTTTCTCTGGCGGTATTTTTTGCGGCAATAATCCTTATAAGGCTTTTTAGCAACGGCATTACCAATCCAATTAAGGACTTGGTTGTGGCATCATCAAAAATTGAGCGCGGCGAATTTGAGCTGGACATTGAACCAAAGACCCAGGACGAAATTGGTCTTTTGACTTCTTCTTTCGTGCAGATGGGCAAAGGGCTTTCTGAGCGCGAAAAACTTATGGTGTCCTTTAGCAAATTCACCAACAAGACTATAGCGCAAAAGGCGGCAAGCGGAGAGCTTTCTCTTGGCGGCGAAAACAGGGAAGCGACAATCTTCTTCTCTGACATTCGTTCTTTTACAGCCATGTCGGAAAAAATGACTCCGCATGAGGTTGTTGAATTCCTTAACGCCTACATGACGCGAATGGTCGAGTGCGTAAATAAGACAGGCGGTGTTGTTGATAAATACATTGGCGACGCAATCATGGCTGTTTGGGGTGCACCAGAATCTGGAGGCAGTCCTGCAAAAGATGCCCTTAATGCGGTTACTGCGGCTCTTATGATGAGGGACTCACTTGCAAAATTCAACAGGGAGCGGGCCGGCAGGGGGCTTCCTCCTGTTAAAATTGGATGCGGCATCAATTCGGGTCCTGTTGTTGCGGGACAGATTGGTTCGGAAGATCGTATGGAGTATACGGTAATTGGAGATGCGGTTAACCTTGCAAGCCGTACAGAAGCACTCAACAAGCCGTTTGCAACAGACATTCTTATTACGGAAAACACCTACTCGCTTATACGAACAAGCATTGTGGCAGAGGAAATGCCAGGCGTTCACGTAAAGGGAAAGACCGATGCCATAAAGATGTTTGCCGTAATCAATCTTGTTGGAAGGGAAGGCGCAAAGACTCTTGATGAGGTGCGTTCTATAATTGGAACAGTCGCTCCGGATTTATCCAAGGTAAATACTGATGATGAAGAAAAGAAGTACAACATACAGGCTTAACAAAGTCGATTATTCAATTTTCATAATCTGCTCAATTGCCGCTGCGGCCATGTTCTTTCTGTTTTACCGCGACTTGAATTCCTTCACGATAAAACAAACCGAAGAGCCGATTGCGAAGATCTATTTCAAGAGGAATACTGCGCAGAGAAAATTCCTAGACAGCGACGTGTGGGAAGTTCTTGCAAATTCAAGCAATGTTTACGACGGAGACAGAATCAGAACTTCTACGGATTCTGAAGCATACACGGAATTTTCTGACACCCAGATTCAGATTCAGCTCAATGAAAAATCCATGATTCAGATTTTTAAGAGCAAGAATAAGAAAGACGTTAATTTTATAGGCGGAGAAATCCGCGTTGCAAACAAATCTGGCAGTGACGATAGCCTTACAATCCATTCTGGCAACAAGGACATTTCCATTTTAGGCTCATCAGAAGCAAAGCTTTCCCTACCCGACATATCGGATGCGGCTGCAGCTGGCGAAGAAGAAGCCGGTGACAGTGCAGTGGTGGTAGAAGTTGTAAGCGGACGTGTTGAAGTAAAAAATCAGGATGACAAAAAGAATTCTGACACAGAAAGCGTACTTGTTAAAGCGGGAGAAGCACTTAAATTTGGAAACGGAAGGTCTGCGCCGGAAAAAATTGCAACAGTCCAGGAAATAGAAGCAGAACTTGCCGCTCAGAAGGAAGCCGAAGAAAGGGCCGCCCAGGAAGAAGCAAAGCGTCTTTTGGAACTGGAAGAGGCCGCAAAAAAAGAAGCGGAAGAATTAGCCGCAAAAGCAGAAGCTGCAAGAAAAGAAGCAGAACAATTGGCCAAAAAGAAAGCTGCCCAGAGAAAAGCCGCCCAACAGGCCGCAGCAAAAAAACGCGCACAGCAAGCGGCCGCCAAAAAGAAAGCAGCAGAAGAAAATGCGGCAAAGAAAAAATCAGAAAGTACAGTCACAACAGTTGCAAAAGAAAAGCCAACTGTACAGGCAGAACCCAAAGGCCCCAAGCTACCAACAGAAGTTGCAGCATCCGGCGTGGAAAAAACACTGACACGCAAGTCAATAAATTTACTGCACCATGATTTCATTGACGAAAAAACAAAAGCCCAAAAGTACAACTACGAATATTATTTTTGCATAGCAGAACTAACGGACAAATTCAAAATCATTCCAAAGGGCTCAATCCTTCAGCTGGAAATAAACGGAACCGCAAACAGGAACATAGCCTACCTTGCCATACAAATAGGAACAGGAGAAGAACCATGGCAAAGGGCACACGCATTCACAAGGACAAGTCCAAATGATGGAGCCGGAGTAATAAAAGATGTTCCCTTTACAATAAAAAAGAATATTCTAATCGACAAAGACATTGTGAATACAGACACAGCCTACATGGGAATTGCATACGACCCCGAAGTCCTGGACGAACCAGTTAATATGTCCGATTTTAAAATTTCAGTAAACCTTGTTTCTCCTTCAGCCACAAGCGATACAAAAGAAGCAAAAAAAGGCTTAACAAAAACATTCGAATACAAGTCTGTCTTGCTCAGACCAAACACTACAGACTACATTCTACCTATTGCGGCGGATAGCATTTTCGGAGAAAACGCATCTATTCCAAAAGGCAAAAAGATAAGGGTCACAGTAAGCGGCACAAGCGACACACCTATCAAATTCATGTTCGCTAAACTAATAGACAATAAAAATGATGACTGGGATGTCGTTTGGCTTAGAAACAATGACTATAGCGCACTTGGTTTTTCACAAAACCCGATACCTGCAAACAAAGCCTTCTCTTACAAGCATACTTATAAATTAAACAAGCCTGTGACCAACACTTACTATTCCATGTTCGAGCTTGTGGTTCCCAAGGATCAAGTACCATCTGCGCCAACCTTCACCGACTTAAAGATTACCATTGAGCTTTTGTAGCAGGATGATATTAAGGCGGTGTTGAAGAACGTTAGCATAAGCGAAGCAAAGAGATTCATTCTCCACAAACAGGGTTTGCTCGGAAAGCATAAATTTACCGGAAAAAGCGGCGTGCTTGATTTTATCCGTCAGGCAGGCTGCATTCAGTTTGACCCGATTGATGTTTGCGGCAAAAACGCAGAGCTTGTCTTGCAGTCCAGGGTAAGTGGCTTTTCAAAGCAGATGCTATACGAGCTTTTGTATGAAGACCGAATGCTTTTGGACAACTGGAACAAAAATCTTTCGATAATCCCTGTTGAGAACTGGAAGTATTTTAGGCGCGACCGGGAATGGCATCTTAAAAACGAGCGCAGCTTCGAAGAGATTCAATCTGTTTGTAACAAAATCAAGAAGCACATTTCGGAGCACGGGCCACAGTGCTCGGCAGACCTAAAAATGCCCGAGAAGGTTGACTGGTATTGGACAAAAACAAAGCTTTCGCGCGCGGCACTGGAACACCTTTATTTCCGTGGCGAACTTGCAATCCACCATAAAAAAGGAAATCTTAAATACTACGACTTGATTGAAAACTGCATCCCAAACAATATACTGAACGAAGCCGAACCATGGCCAGATGATTTTGACCACAAAAAATGGCGCGTACTTGAAAGAATTGGATCCGTCGGCTTACTTTGGAACCGTCCTTCTGACGCATGGCTTGGAATTGGCGACTTAAAAGCCGACACACGGAATAAAATTTTTGACTCGCTTTTGGACCAAGGAAAAATCATTCCAATAAATGTAGAAGGAATCAAACACACATTGTATTGCCGCTCGGAGGATGAAAGAATCTTTGGGCTTATAAGAAAAAAAGAACTTGCCCCCGCAAAAAACCGCTGCGAATTCATAGCCCCGCTTGACAACATGATGTGGGACAGGAATCTAATAAAAGCTATTTGGAATTTTGACTACAAATGGGAAATCTACACGCCACAAGCAGAACGAAAATTTGGCTACTACGTGTTGCCCCTTCTTTACGGAGAAAACTTCATTGGCAGAATCGAACCTGCCTTTGACAAAAAAACAAAGAAACTCGAAGTCAAAAATCTGTGGTATGAAGAGGGCATAAAAAGAACAAAGGACATCAAAGAAAAAGTGGAAGCTGCAGTAAAAAAATTTGAAGCTTTTTGCAAATCATAAATATCAGTGATGCATTGCTTGACAAATAGCCGCTTTAAATATATAGTTTGCATACAAACTAATTTACAGGAGCGGAAAATGAATATTAAAGATGTTGTTAAAGTAATTCAAGCCTCGGAATGCGCACAAATTGCCACCTTTGGAAAGGATGAGACGGAAGGTTTTCCAGAAATCAGGGCGCTTTTAAATCTTGCAAATCCAAAGAAATATCCCAAGCTCAAAGACAAGGCAATCAGTGTAGATGGAGAAAAGATTACAATTTATTTTACAACAAACACATCTTCCCGCAAAATCAGGCAGATTCGGGAGAATAAGAATGTGTGCCTTTATTTTGTCCTTCCCCAAAAATTCAAAGGCATTTCAGCCATAGGAACAATAGAAGAAGTTACCGACATGGATATGAAAAAAGATTTTTGGCAGACCGGCTGGCTTATGTACTATCACAAGGGGGCAACCGATCCTGATTACACGCTGATGAAGTTCACCTCAAGATACATGCACTGCTGGGGAAATTTGGGAATCCATAATTTTGGCCAGCCTGTAAATTCCGGCAAAGAGGAAGACTGATGAAAAAGGGGCGGACAGAAGGGGGAACTCTTATCTCGCAGATCCACCAAGTGTGCCAGCGGATCTGGCATGCTGTTTTAAGCCGCAACGGACTTGAAGACTTGGCGGGTGCCCGCGGAAGAGTTATTTTTGCCCTGTGGAACGAGGACAATATTCCCATTAAAAATCTGGTGGAAAAAACAAGCCTTGACAAAGCAACCCTAACAGGCATCATTGACCGGCTTGAACGCGACGGATATGTTAAGCGCATTCCAAGTCCAGGAGACAAACGCTCTACCCTAATTTCCAGAACCGGCAAGGATGAAATTTTCAAATCCAAAATCCCCGAAGTTTCCGACCAGCAGAACAAACTTTTTTACAAAGGTTTTTCCGTCAAAGAAATCAAGGACTTTGAAAACTACCTAAAACGCATTCTGCAAAACTGCAAGGAAGCGGAGGCTGAACTGGAGGACATGCAATCTACAGCTTCATGAAATTCTGTATGTCCATCTGGATGGCAATGCTAAGGTTTCCGTTACGAGTTCTAAGCTCGTCTATCATCTCCTTTGCCTTGGCAGAATCTTTTAGGTGTATGCTGTAGTCAAGCAAAAAAAGAGTTCCCATGTTTGAAGTCTTAACATCCTGAAGCTCCACCTTGGAAAGATATTTTTCAAATATGTCGTCAAAGGCACCGTTATAGTTCATATCCTCTGGAATCGTTATGCGAAGAATCTGGTCGTCCGAAAGCCTAAGGCAGCGGCTAATCACAAAGAAGATTATCGAAACAAGAAAAAGCAGGGCAAAGGCCACTACATAATAGCTAAGCGCAATTGCAACTCCTGTCGTAAGGGTAAAGAAAATGTAGAAAATATCCTTTGAATCGCCTGGAATGGAACGGAAGCGTACCAAGGCAAAAATGCCGGCAAGGGACAGGGCTTTTTTTAAATCCGTTGCGATGAGCGGAATTACGACCACGACCACTATGGGCAAAAGAAACACTGTCGCCATGAAATTTTTTGAGCAGCCTTTTTTCTTTTGCGAAAGGTAATATCCCAGTGTGATTAAAAAGCCCGCAGCCAAAGCCAGCAACATGTTGAACAAAATAAGGGCATCCTTCGCTGCAAAAAAAGTCAAATCCTTAATGCTGTTCATCTTTATTCCTCCTGTTCAAATTGTATTCGGTTCCGTATTTTGAGAAAGACCGGCTGTATATTTTACGCGATGACAAAAACTTTGCAAACCAAAGGGGAAAGCTTTTGAATGCCTTTGCTTCCATGAGCCAAGTACCCTCTGGCAAGAGCGGCTTTCCGTAAACCTCAGAATCAAGCTTTAGGTCTTCCCTTCTGGAAAGAATGTTCCTGTCCAGGGTAAGCCTAAAATCCGAATCATCCTTTTCAAAAAAAGCAAGCCTTTCGTAGGAAATAAAAACCCGGGGGACAAGTTCGTACCTTTTCTGCAAATCCATTATTTCCTTAAGAACCTGCCAGTTGGTGTTTTCGTTTTGCGGAAGCTCAGATACAGTCAAAAAAGACACAGCACTTTTGTAGGTAAAGGGTGTGCGCCTCTTGTAAACCACGCCGTCAAACTTTTTCTTGATTTCAAGATAGACAGTCTGTCCCGGATCCGTAACGCGGCCATAGCTACGCAAACGAAGCTTCTCTTTGTAGACAGGTTTCTCCAGGCTTTTTATGGCAAGCTCATCCTGTGGGGTGTCAAAATAAATATTTGAAATTGAATAGGTCTTGCCGCCAAAATTGTAGGGGTCAGAATTCATGTATTGCCCCAAAAGCGGCATGAGAGCATTCAAATCTTCGTCGCAGAGCTGGTACTTAAGCTCTACCCTGCTGAATATTTCTATCGCCAAAAAAAACCTCAAAAAAAAAATTTGACAAACCGCAGATATTGAATCAAACTGTAAGGTATATACCTACAACTTTATATTATTACAGGAGAATGATTATGAAGCAAGTAGTTTTTGGAATTTTTTTATCCCTGACCTTTGCGCTCTCTGTTTTTGCAAAACCGGGGGAAATCAGAAAGCCTAACATTAATTTTGAAGCATCAACGACAAAGAACATAGCGGTAATAAAAATCAACACAAAAAAAGGCAACAACGACTTTGCAACAAAACCGGTTGCAACAGTTGTAACGGAAGCAAGGAAGTCTTGGGGCGACGTACGCGATGACCCTGCCCCCTACTACGAGGAATGCACCGTAACCGTAACAGACGGCAACAAAAAGGAAGTTTTGACCAAGGCAGCCGGAAAAATAAAAGTACGCGGAAACTGGACAACATCCTACGACAAAAAGCCATTCAGAATCCGCTTCAACGAAAAACAGCCCATGCTGGGAATGAACAAGGGCCAGAAAAACCGTGACTGGGTTCTGCTTGCACCATACAAGGACTGGTCCTACCTGCGCGACGCAACGGGCCTCTACCTTGGCAACATGATGGCACCAGGTTACACAAGCGACTTTAGGCTTGCGGAACTCTACCTGAACGGAGAATACTGGGGTGTTTACATCGTAGCAGAACAGCAGGAAGTATGCGATGACAGGGTAAACATCACAGAACCAAAGAAGGGCTACAAGGGAACGGACATAGGCTACTTCTTTGAATACGACGCATACAGTCCGGCAGAAAAAAACAGCTTCAAGATTAACTACAAGGCAAAGCTCAAGGACATCAATGGCACAGAAATAAAGAACCTTCAGGAAGGCTACACAATCAAAAGCACAATCACCGACAAGTCCCAGAAAAAATTCATTGAATCCTACATGAACAACGTCTGGAAGATTTGCTACGATGCCGCATATAATAACAAGTTCCAAGAGTTCAAGAGCGACTACAAAGATATTGTAAAGTCAAAGGCAAAAGACTCCTATGAATGCGTTTCAAAAATAATCGACATAGACTCAATGGTTGCAGCCTACATCATTTCGGAAATAGCCTGCGACCCTGACCTCTACTACTCAAGCTTCTACATGTCAGTTGACTTTGGCCCAGATGGCGACAAAAAGCTCCGCTTCGAAGCCCCTTGGGACTTTGACTCAACAATGGGCAACAAAAAGCACTGCAAGGACGCACAGGGACTTTATGCAGCCGCATGGCAGAGGGACGTAAACTACAATGATACAGAGACTTTTGCAAACCCATGGATGATGGTATTTGTAAACTGCGACTGGTTCCAGAAACTCGTAAGGGAAAAATGGAACTCCATGCAGAAAGACATGATTCTCTCAAAGCTTGTAGCCAACATTGACTTTGCAACAAAGAACTACAAGTCAAACTTTAAGGCAGACAACAAGCGCTGGGGTCACGTTGGAATAAACAACCCGGAAGTTTCCCACGAATACTGCGAAGAATCCCTGGCATGCAAGAACCAGGCAGATGCAGCAAAGCGCCTTAAGAAATGGCTAACGACACGCTTCAAGTACCTGGATTCAGTCTGGGCAAAAAAATAATCCTTTAGGCGGCAGGCCTTTTCAAACTGGGGGCTGTCTAAAAAGTAAGAAATGCGGTGGTTAAGCCTGTCGAAACCACCGCATACAGCGTAACAGGTCATTTCGACAAGCTCAATAACCGCAGGTGCCGACCTTACTGGACAGCTCCGATTTTTTTACAATTTTACAGGCAGGATCTTAGCCAACCAATTATTCCATTTGGAAGCTCTTTGTACATGGGTCTTCCATAGTCGTAGGTCAGGTTGCAGTGCATGGGGTTCATAAGACAATGCTGCCCCATCTCAAAGCCAAAATTAATGGATGCAATTCCCCCGTCACCGTTGTAAATCCATTCGGGAGTAAAGACATAACATTTCTTCATCCTATTCAGCCGCTCAAGCCGGGGTGCAACTTCCTTGTCAAAGTCGGCAAGCTCGTCATGCTTTGCTATTGCAAAGAAGAAATTCAAGCCGTTCCTTTCGTAGCGGTCCAAAACAGAATCATTAGGCAAATTTGAAGAACCAATCGTCACCATTATGTCAAAAAATTCTGGATCTGTGTCCTCCAGCCTAAAGCACATGTTGGCTCCGCTTGAACTTCCAATCACCGCCTTTTTTGAGATGCGTCCAAACGCATGCTTTTGCTCAAATTCCTTTGCAAGGATTTTAGCGGAAACTTCCTAAAAGATGCCCTAAGGCACGCAGACAAAAAGATGCCCTACCGTGGGCCAGAATACTATCAGGACGGAGAGTACCTTTATAAGAGCAGCGTTAACGGAAACTTTTCCTGGTTCCAGGGCTACGAAGAAATATTCTGCCGTGGCGAAAAAGTTTACGAATGCTACTTCCACGGCGGACTCACAAAATAAAAAAATGTGTTGACAAATTATATTTGACCAGATATAATGTAGTAAAATACATAAAAAGGGGTCAAATATAATGGCACAGGAATACGAACAGCTACTGCTCAAAAACCAATTGTGTTTTCCGCTCTATGCCTGCGGACGCAAAATTGTAAGCGCCTACACTCCATATTTAAAACCTCTGGGGCTAACCTATACGCAATACGTAGTGCTTATGGTCCTCTGGGAAAAAGAGAGCGTCAACGTAGGACAGCTAGGCTCAACCCTTCATCTGGATGCAGGAACACTCACTCCCCTATTAAAGCGTTTTGAAAAGGACGGATACATTACAAGGGAACGCTCAAAAGAAGATGAGCGCATCACAGTCTTAAACATCACTGCAAAGGGAAATGCCCTCAAAAAAAAGTGCAAGGACATTCCTTCAAAGATAGCAAAAACAATCAAGTCTCTCAGCAAAGAAGATGCAATAAAACTGTACGAGCTGCTGTACAAATTTCTTGAAGAAGAAAACGAATAAGGAGGTTAAAGTGAAATTCGCAGTTAGATTCTACACAAAGACGGGAAACACAAAAAAACTTGCAGAAGCTATTGCCCAAGAACTGGGTGTTGAGGCCTTGCCTTTAAGCGAGCCAGTAACAGAAGCCACGGACATTCTCTTCCTTGGAAATTCTTACTATGCTTTTGACATTGACCCGGAAGTAAAGGCATTCATAAAATCGCTGGACAAAAGCAAGGTTGGAAAAATCGTGAACTTTGGCACAGCGGCAATGCTAAATTCAACCTACAAAAAGGTTAAGGCAGAAGCAAGCAAAGTTGGAATCCCTATGGACGAAAAGGAATTCCACTGCAAGGGAGAATTCAAATGGCTCCACAAAGGAAGGCCAAATGAAGATGACTTAAAAGCAATTGCCGAATTTGCAAGGCAATACAAATAGGAGGAAAAATGATTTACGATTACGAATTGACTACAGGAAAGGGTCAAACAGTTAAACTTTCCCAGTACAAAGGCAAGGTTATCCTTATTGTTAACACAGCAACAGGATGCGGCTTTACACCACAATACGCGCCAATAGAAAAGCTCTACAAGGACTACCACGAAAAGGGACTTGAAATTCTGGACATTCCATGCAACCAGTTTGGAGGACAGGCTCCCGGTTCAGATGATGAAATCCACGAGTTTTGTTCTATTCATTACAACACAACTTTTGAGCAGATGAAAAAATCAGACGTAAACGGAGCAAACGAACTCCCCCTTTACACTTACCTAAAGTCACAAAAGGGTTTTGAAGGTTTTGATGAACACCAGTACAAGCCCCTGCTTGAAAAAATGTTTTCCGAAGCAGATCCTGACTGGGCAAAAAAGCCGGACATCAAATGGAACTTTACAAAGTTCATAGTTGACCGTTCCGGGAATGTGGTTGCAAGGTTTGAGCCAACAGCAGACATCAGCAAAGTTGAGGAATGCATCAAATCATTGCTGTAAAAAAGGACTAGACACTTTGGTTCTTCCACAGGGATGCGTATTTTCCTCCCAAAGAAATAAGCTCCTGGTGGCTTCCACATTCAGTGATGTTCTTACCTTCAACCACCGCAATCTTGTCGGCATTTTTTATTGTGGAAAGCCTGTGCGCAATCACAAGTGTTGTTCTTCCCTTTGAAAGCTCATCAAAAGCGTTTTGGATTTTAAGCTCTGTAGCCGAATCCAAGGCGCTTGTAGCTTCGTCAAGAATCAGAATTGGAGGATTCTTTAGGAAGCAGCGGGCAATTGAAATTCTTTGCTTCTGACCGCCAGAAAGTTTTAGCCCCCGCTCTCCCACAAGGCTATCGTAACCTTCGGGCATTTTCATTATGTCTTCGTGAATCTCCGCGCGTTTTGCAGCAGTAATTATTTCATCATCAGTGGCATTGGGTTTTCCGTAAGCAATATTTTCTTTTATTGTCCCTGCAAACAAAAACACATCCTGTTGGACAAGGCCAATCTGCCTGCGCAAATTTTCAAGCTTTATTCTTTTTAGATCAATTCCGTCAAGAGAAATAGAACCGCCCGTAACTTCGTAAAAGCGGGGAATCAAGTTGCAAATGGTAGTCTTGCCGCCACCGCTTTCGCCAACAAAGGCAAAATGTTCACCAGCCTTTATTTCCAGATTGATGTTTTCCAGGACACTTATTTTTTCATTGTAAGAAAAGCATACGTTCTTAAAGCTTATGTTTCCCCTGGCACTCAAAAGTTCCACAGCATCATCAGCCTCTTTTATGGAAGTGTCTGTCCTCATGATTTCCAGGAAGCGGTTAAAGCCAGCCATTCCGGTAGAAAATTGCTCAACGTTAAAATTAACAAGTTTTCTTACTGGATTTGTAAAAGTTGCAACAAAGAGATTTGCAGCAATCAAATCGGGAAGAGTCATTTTTTTCTGCATAATAAAATATCCGCCCAGTGCAACTACCAAAAGCGAAAGCAGAGCCATAAAAAAATCTACGTTTGCATGAAAAGTAGACATTACCTTGTAAAAGTCTTTTTTGCTTTCCTTATAAGTTATATTGCTTTGGGCAAATTTTTCCACCTCAAGTGCCTCTGCCGTAAAGCCCTGCGTAACACGAATTCCCGTAAGCGAATTTTCCAAGGCTCCATTTATGACTGCAGTTTTGTCTTTTACAAGCCTTGAACTTTCCGAAAGTTTTTTTCTGTTTCGAATAGCAATAAAAATAACAAGGGGCAAAAAGGCAAAGACAACAATTGCCAGTTCCCAGCGGATTCTAAGAAGAATGAAAAAGCTTCCCAAAAGGGTAAGCAAAGAAGTCATTATGTCTTCCGGGCCGTGATGGGCAAGTTCGGTAACTTCAAAAAGATCGGTTGTAACCCGGCTCATCAGGTGGCCTGTAAGATGGGTGTCAAAAAAAGAAAAGCTTTGTTCTTCCAGTTTGGAAAAAACGTCTCGCCGCATATCCGTCTCTACTTTTACGCCAAAAACGTGGCCCCAGTAATTTACAAACCAAACGCAAATCCAGCGTATGCAATATACAGCAAGCATAAAGGCTATCATGCAAAAGAAAAGCCTCATGGCGCCCTTAGGGATGAGGGTATTTAAAAGATGCCTTGTTACGAAGGGGAAGGAGACATCGATTACGGCAATAAAAAAAGCACATATCATGTCGGCAACAAAAAGATCCAGGTGTGGTCTGTAATAGCTAAAAAAAACCTTAAGTGGCTTGTCATTGTAATTCATTATTCAAATATATCAAACTTTTTTTTCAAAAACTACCCTTTTTTGTAGTTGCTTTTCCAGAATGTTATAGTACAATAGAAACATGTAGACTTAATTTGCAAAAATGGAGACAAAATATGAGAATTCGCCGCCAACTCATGCTAAGCCAAGCAGCCCTCACGCTCTTTGCAATACTTGTACTGATTATTCCTATTTTTATTTCCCACAAGGCATCCCTCAAAAAACAGATAAGCGAAGTCACCGAGCTGCAAGTCGAAAACGTAAACGGACAGATAGCGAATTTTCTTGAAAAACCCCAGAGAACAATAGAAACCGTCATATCATATATGGAAAATTTGGATGAATATTCAAGGGAACCAATAGAGGAATTCCTTATAGCGCAGGCAGCAGGAATTCCTGAATACTCCATGATTTATGTCTCCAGTGCAACCCCAACTTGCAAGGGAGGATTCACCTACACAAACATACACTGGATAGCGCCATCCGACTTTGATGAATCCAGCCGCTCCTGGTACATAAACGCAAAAAACAACATGGGCAGGACAGTATTCTCAAACCCTTACATAGACGAGCAGTCAAAAGGAATAGTCGTAACCCTTTCAAGAACCTTTAAGAACAAAAAGGGAGAATTTGCAGGCCTTGTTGGTGTTGACCTTATCTTGGATGAAGTTGTGTCCCTTGTAGAGGGAGTACAGCTTACGCAAAGCGGACAGGCATTCATGGTAGATGAAAACGGAGTATACGTTACCAATCCTGACACTTCAAAAGTTGCCAAGGACAATTTCTATACCGAGTACGGATTTTCCGACTTAGCAACAGAAATTCCAGACGACGCCCCATACTTGAACCTAAAGAATTCCGACCAATATTTTGCCGCAAGAAAGATGCCCAATCTCTGCGGATGGACCTTGATAACAATAGGCCCTCTCAAAGAACTCTACAAAGAAATAAACCACAATATGAACACGCTAATTTTGCTGTCACTAGGAGTTCTTGTGGTAGCCTTGGCAAGCTCCTTCTTTGTTGCAATAAGAATTTCCCATCCACTCAAAAAAATTGCCACGGCCATGACAGAAATCTCAAGCGGAAATGCAGACTTGTCAAACCGACTTGACTACAACATGAATGATGAGATAGGTGAAATTTCAAACGGATTCAACCGCTTTACAGAAAAGCTAAGGGACATAATGGTTGAGCTAAAAAGATCCAAGGATGTACTTTCTTATGCAGGTGAAGATCTTGGGGCAAGTACGGAAGACACCTCAAACGCCATAGGGCAAATTCTGAACGACATCTCAAGCGTAACGTCGCAAATAGTGAACCAAGGAAATGACGTTGAAGAAACTGCGGGTGCCGTAAACCAGATTGCATCCAACATAAAGTCCCTAGAAACAATGATAGCAGGACAGGCCGCAGGGGTTTCAGAAGCAAGTGCCGCCGTAGAAGAGATGATAGGAAACATAACGTCCGTAACATCAAGCGTGGAAAAAATGGCCCAGTCATTTGAGTCACTCCAAAAAGACACGCAGACAGGAGCGGAAAAGCAACAGGCCGTAAATGACCGCATCACCCAAATTGAAACCCAGTCCCAACTATTGCAGGAAGCAAACGCTGCTATTTCTGCCATAGCAGAACAGACGAACCTTCTTGCCATGAATGCCGCAATCGAAGCAGCCCATGCAGGAGAAGCAGGAAAGGGATTCAGCGTTGTTGCAGATGAAATCCGAAAGCTTAGCGAAACCTCAAGTGAGCAGTCAAAGACTATCGGAAACCAGCTCGTGAACATACAGGAATCCATAGAAGAAGTTGTAGCCGCATCCCTTGAATCAAGCGATGCATTCAACTCCGTATCATCAAAAATCAAGGAGACGGATCAGCTGGTGCGTCAAATCAAGGCTGCAATGGAAGAACAAAAGATTGGCTCCAAGCAGATAATCGAATCCCTTCACGACATGAACGACACGACAAGCGAAGTAAAAAGCTCATCTGCCGAAATGCGGGACGGCAACCAGATGATTCTCCAGGCTGTACACCAATTGCAGGAATCATCCGTAAACATGAACCGCAGCATGGACAACATGGCAAACGGTGCACGCAAAATCAACGAAACAGGAAGCGAACTCGTAAGCATTTCGTCTAAGCTAAAAGATGCAATCGACGGAATAGGCGAACAGATAAACCAGTTCCAGCTGTAATTATTTTATTACAGATAGGTTTCTATTGTCTTCATCTTTTCAGAAAAACCTTGGCGTTCATAAAAACTCATCCCCCTTACATTCTGGGGGAAGACTTGTGTCCTCATAAAATCCGCGCCATGACTTTTTCCATATTCCTTGCAGGCTTCCATCAGTTTGGCTCCAATTCCCCTGCTTCTGAATTTTTCTGAAACATCCAAATCCTGAAGATAAATAACCCTCTCGGCCTTTAAGCAAGGAATTCTTTTTTGTTCCAGAACCATCACATGAGCAAAACCAACAACTTGCCCTTCAAGTTCAGCAAGCAAAATATCCTGATTTTGACTTTTGATGATTCCTTCAAAAAAAGCTTCGTCACGGTTACCAATCACAAAATGCTCCGGCTGGAATTTTACCGCATCTTTTTCAAGCTCAAGGTAAAGTGGTTTTAAACTAGAAACATCGGCCAAGGTAGCTTTTCTTACAATCATTTTTCACCAGCCATGTAGTCTGTTAGATTTTTTACTTCACAGCCTTTTTTCTTATAGTAAGAAAACATTTTATCCAGTTTTTTAAGATTGTAACTTGTAATGCAATCAGAAATAACATGAACAGCATAAGCAGATTTTTTCATGTTAACGCAAGTGGCCTTTACGCAGGCTGTGGCATCTCCCCCGGCTACATAAAATTCTTTTATGTCTTTATCTTTAACGAATGCGGCAAAGTCTTTGCTTGTAAGGGCATTACCCTTTTCTTTTGCAAAAATATTATCCGAAACGATTTTCATTTCTGGAACAAGTTCTGCTCCTTTTGTCCCGGCTATAAAAGCGCGAATGAAGGGAATCTTGTTGTGGTGCTTAATATACACAACCTGTATTCCTTCTGCCTTAGCCCAATCTATTGCAGTATTAACATTAGCAATTATATCCTTGTAGTGCTTTGTAATGTCATTTTGCAAGTCTATGACTACAAGAGCTTTTTTGTTTTCCATACATTCTCCTTCCCAGTGCCATATCAACATAACGCACTGTCATACCGAACTAGTTTCGCCATCTCTATCGTAATCTGAGATTATGAGTCAAGCTCAGAATGACACAAAGTTAATGGCATTGTCTCCTTAGATTGTTTTTAGAATACTCTAAATGTAAAAAAAATTAAAGGCTTTTCTAAATGAAGATTTTTTAAGAAAGCAAACCCAAAGCCCTTATATGCTTCGAGTTTGCCCTCTTTTTTACAAGAGCTTAGCTTCTTCTATTTTGTCTTCACGCTTATCTTCATCACTTTCTGAATACTTGTATTTTTTCAGATTGGCCCATGAGACAAGGCAATAGCTTGTACCTGCAAGGCCAAGAATGAACATCATCAAAGCCGCACCAGATCCTTTTCCGCTTCCAAAAAGCAGCGAAAGAATTCTGTTGGAAACATTTGCGCTCATAAAGGGTTCGCAGACTTTATCCACCATGAATCCGCCAAGTGCAAGTCCAATTGGAATTGTAAAGAACTGCAAGGTGTTTCTACAAGCGTAGACCCGCCCCTGCAAGTCCACAGGAATCACATTGCGCATGATGACGTTTTGGTTTGCCCCCATTACAGGAACAAAAATCCAGCCCAAAATTTGAGCCGCGCACCAGACGATGGGACTTCGCGAAAAGGCAAGAAGAAAATTTTCTGTTCCAAGAGAAAATAGCATGGAAAGAAAAATAACCCTTACCCTATTCTTGGGTTTTGGCATGACAGTCGCAATAAGGCTTCCAACCGCCATTGCAATGCCAGAGCATGAAGTTACAAGTCCAAGCACGGCATTTCCTTTTCGGGGAATAATTTCCGCAGGCAAGGTCGCGTTAAAGGCAGATGCGATCAGATTCACCCCGGACATAAAAAGAATTATGTGAAGGGGAATTGGATTTTCCTTTAGGAAACGCAAGCCCTCTTTTGCAAGCTTAAGCACATTTTCTTTAGCGTTTGCCTTTGAAAAAAATTTTTCAAGCCTTACAAAAAATGCCAGTGCCACAAATGCAATTGCAAACGAAAGCAAGTCCACCGCAATCACAAAGTCGAGCCCTGCAAGCCCATACAATGCAGATGCAAGCAAGGGGTTCCCAATAGAAATGATTGAACGCGACAAAGACTGGAGCCCGCTTGTTTTCTGGTAGAACCTTTTGGGAGTTATGAGCGTGTAGGCAACTTCCGATGCCGGCTGCTGAACAGTATTCATAAGTCCAGAAAGTGCATTTACCGCATACAAATGCCACATAGAAAGCAGTTTTGTCTTGTAGAGCACAAAAACAATAACAGTGCAGAGTGCGGCAAAACTATCGCAAATGAGCATGGTTTTCTTTTTGTCGAACTTGTCGGAAATGGCTCCTGCAAAAATGCTCATAAGAACATAGGGTGCATAGGTGCAGATTGTTAAAGCCGCAGTGCTAAGCGCAGAACCTGTCTTTTCATACAGCCAAAGCGTCAAGGCAAAAGCCGTCATGGCACTTCCGAGTTGAGACACACTTTGAGTGCTCCAAAGTATGTAGAAGTTTTTTAAGTCTTTTTCTAAGTATTTCAATTTCTTTGCTCCTCTTTATTTTTCTAAAAACAAAAGAGCAAAGCCTGAGGAATTCATTTTCCTCCATGCAGAGTCCTCAAGCTTTGCATGGAGAACTATCTCTACAGATAATCATAAAAAACCTCCTTTTATTAAAGAATAATTAATTGTAACCTGTCTACAAAACTTTCGCAAGTGGCAAGGGATTTTTGGGAGCTTCTTCCATCTTTCCGATTTGATTCGTCATCCAAACAATTCCCCGCCAAGAACCAAGCTTGAATCCGGCATTGTCAAAGTGTCCAACTTCCACAAAACCAAGGCTCTTGTGAAGTTCAATGCTGGCTGGTTGGTGTCTACCAAAACACCGTAGATGTAACGGTAGCCCTGCTTTTCCAGAATCCTGGAAAATTCTTTGTAAAGGCTCGTAGCAATTCCCTGACGCCTTGGTGCATCGGGAGCAAGAACAATCGTCCATTCAACATTCCACTGGTAGGCATCGTGGGGTCTAAGCGGAGAACCGCATGCATAGCCAAGAATTTTTCCATCATCAGCTTGGGCAAGATGGAAGGGATATTTTTGTAGCGTAGATAAAATTTTCTTGCGGTAGGATTCGACATCAGGATTTTCTATGGTAAAGGTTACAAATCTAAGGGTACATAAAATCCGTAAATATCGTGAACCGTCTGGGCATCATCTTCTGTTGCCATTCTGATTTTATAATTCATATTTGCCGCCTTTTTCTTCTTCTTTATTTTGCGAATGGAGTTTTCTGTATTCCCTGGGGCTGCATCCCGTCTGTTCATGAAAAAGCTTGTTAAAAGTTGTTGTTGACTGGAAGCCTGCTTCAAAGGCACAGTCCGTAATGGAAAGCCTTTCGTTTTCCAAAAGGTTTATTGCATTCTGAACCCTTATGCTTGCAAGGTAAGAAGGAAAACTCATCTTTGTGTATTCGTTGAATAGCTTTGAAAAATAATACTGACTAAGACCAATTTTTTCGGCAACCTCTGACTGGCTTATGTTTTCCCTTGAATGCTCTGCAATGTAGCTGCAAGCAAAGCGGATGTATTCCCAAGACTTGTCGGAAAAACTTTCAGGTCCAAGGCTTTGACTGCGTTCCGTTAAAATCAATTCTCCAACAAGCAGAAGAATTTCATAGACCAAAATTTTGCAGCGGCTTTCGGCAAAGAAAATTTCCTTTTCGCGGGTCGCTTTTATTTTGTAAATCAAGTCCCTTATTTTTTTTGCCAACTCAGGATTTTCTTTTTGCCTGATCAAATGGCAATCACTCATAAAATGAGAGGCGGCAGACAAATCCGAATTGCTTTCTATTAAATAGGAAGAAAACTGAATGAACACAACACCATCTGGAGGAATGCAAATAAGTTCGTGCAATTCCCTTGGCCAAACCAAAACAAGGTCCCCTGCCTTTGGCTCATAAACCTTTCCATCTATTTTATATTTGCATCCGTTTTTTAAGGCAACGATAAATTCCGCTTCGTTGTGCCAGTGAGGTGGAAAAACTTTTGGTATGTCATTTTCGGCAAAAGCCAAGCCATGAAAGCGGCGGTATTTGATGATTTCTCTTTCCATAGGTCTATTTATATAATAACAAAAAATGGGCAATTTTCAATAAAAATCTTCTTTTATTTTTTAAATTTATGATTTATCATAATAACAATAGACCTGTTCGGAAACTGTGTTCCCTCACAGGTTGCGAGTTTAAAATCGCTAAAATAGCGCGATTTTAAACATCGCATTTCAAAGTAACCTGTTCTGAAACTGAAGTTTCCGAACAGGTTTAATATCTTTATTTTAGGAGATTTTTCGATGGAGAATTTTACATTTTATTCACCGACATTTTTTGTTTTTGGAAAAGAGTCTGAAAATCAGGCTGGAGAATATGTTAAAAAATTTGGAGGAAGCAAGGTTCTGATTCACTTTGGAGGAAAAAGCGCAAAGGCATCAGGCCTTTTGGACAGGGTTGAAGCTTCTCTAAAGGCATCAGCAATCCCATTCGTTGAACTTGGCGGCGTAAAGCCAAACCCAAGAAGCGGACTAGTATACGAAGGAATTGAACTTTGCAGAAAGGAAAAGGTTGACTTTGTTCTTGCCGTTGGCGGAGGAAGTGTAATTGACTCTGCAAAGGCTATAGCGGCAGGTGTTTTGTACGACGGAGACTTCTGGGATTTTTATTCAGGAAAGATGATAGAAAAGGCACTTCCGGTTGGAACAGTCCTTACTATTGCAGCGGCAGGAAGCGAGGGAAGCCCTGACTCTGTAATTACAAAAGAAGAAGGAATGTTTAAGAGAGGAACAGGAAGCAACGCAATCCGCCCAAAGTTCAGCATTCTGAACCCTGCCCTTACCCAGACTTTGCCGCCTCATCAAACCGCAGCCGGAATTACGGACATTATGGCCCACCTTTACGAACGCTACCTTACAAACACAAAAGAGGTTGAAGTAACCGACAGACTAATAGAAGCACTTCTTCTTACGATGAAGCACGAAGGACCAAGGGTTATTGCAGACCCAAACAACTACGAGGCCCGCGCAAACATCATGTGGGCAGGAATGATGGCACACAACAATTCTTGCGGCGTGGGAAGAAGCCAGGACTGGAACAGCCACAACATAGAGCACGAACTTTCTGCTCTTTACGATTGCGCCCATGGTGCTGGACTTGCAGTAACAATGCCGGCTGTTTTTAAATACGTAATGAAGCACGACGTAATGCGTTTTGCAAAGGTTGCAACACGGGTCTGGGGCTGTCAGATGGATTTTGATCATCCGGAAGTTACAGCCCTTGAAGGAATAAATGCATTCCAGAACTTTCTTGTTTCTCTTGGAATGCCAAAAAATTTTGCGGAACTCGGAGCAAAAGAAGAAGACATTCCAAAGCTGGTTCAGGTGCTTTGCCGTGGCGACGGAAGGACAGGAAGCATTTCCGGCTTTGTAACGCTTAACGAAGACGACTGCGCAAAAATCTACAAGATGATGGTATAAACAGAAACGACACGAAGAGGAATTCTATGGCAAAATCAAAGGCATTGTTTATAGGCGGAACAGGAACAATCAGTACCGCTATTGTTGAAGAACTTTCAAAAAAGGATGAGTGGGAAGTCTGGCTTTTAAACCGCGGAAACCGTGCGGCAGAAGTCCCTGCAAACGTGCATCAAATTCTTTGCGACATTTCTGACGAAGAGGATGCTGCAAAAAAACTTTCGGGCATGCAGTTTGATGTTGTTAGCGAATTCATTGGCTTTACCCCAGAACAGGTTGAGCGTGACTACAGACTCTTTAAGGGAAAGACCAAACAATACATATTCATCAGTTCCGCATCTGCCTATAACAAGCCAGCCGCAAGCTATGTAATTACGGAAGGAACCACGCTTTCTAATCCGCACTGGGAATATTCCAGAAATAAAATTGCTTGCGAAGAATTCCTCTTCAAAAAATACCGCGAAGAAAATTTTCCGGTAACAATCATTAGGCCAAGCCACACATACGACAAGAGAAACGTTCCCCTTGGAGTGCATGGAAAAAAAGGTTTTTATCAAGTCATAAAAAGGATGAAGGAAGGAAAACCGGTTATCATTCAGGGGGACGGAACAAGCCTTTGGCATTTAACGTTCAACAAGGATTTTGCAACAGGCTTTATCGGCCTTATGATGAACCGCCACGCGATTGGGGAAGCATTCCAAATTACAGGAGACGAAGTTCTTTCCTGGAACCAGATTTACCAGACCATTGCGGATGCACTGGGAGTTGAACTAAAGTCCTACCACGTTGCATCTGACTATTTGAGCGCAGTTGGAGACAAGCTGGGCTTTGACTTTGAAGGAAGCCTTACTGGAGACAAATCTGTTTCCGTAGTATTTGACAACTCAAAGCTAAAGAGACTTGTTCCGCAAATGCAAACCACAGTTCCATTCAACCAGGGAGTAAGGATTGCCCTGGACTATGTTCTTTCGCACCCGGAATGCCAGGTGGAAGACCAGGAATTTGACGCATGGTGTGACAGGGTAATTGCTGCGCTGGAAGAAAGCAAAAGGAGTATTTAATGGATAAGATAAAGTGGGGAATCCTTGGCACCGCAAATATTGCCCGCTGGGCTACGATTCCCGGGATAAAGCTTGCGTCAAACGCAGAACTTTATGCAATTGCAGGACGCTCTTTGGAAAAAGCAAAGAGTTTTGCAGAGGAATACGGCTTTGAAAAATACTACGGAAGCTACGAGGAACTTTTAAATGACACTGATGTTCAGGCAGTCTACATTCCCCTTCCAAACGGCCTGCACAAGAAGTGGGTCATTGAAGCGCTAAAGGCAAAGAAAAATGTCCTCTGTGAAAAACCACTTGCACTGAATGCAACAGACGCAGAGGAAATGTTTACGGCGGCAAAAGAAAACGGCGTGAACTTGATGGAAGCATACGCCTATCTTCACAGTCCCTACATGCAGAGCCTTAGGGATGACGTAAAGAGCGGAATCATCGGTACGGTTGATTTTATAGACACAGCATTCGTAACGCAGGGATACACGGAGGACATCAGGCTTTACAAGGAGCTTGGGGGCGGAGCCTTCTACGACCTTGGCTGCTATTGCTCTACGATGATTCTTTCTCTTATTGATTCGGAACTTGCAAACGTAAAGGCAGCTGCGGAGTTTACGGAAAAAGGCGTTGACCAAATGACGACCGGATTTGTCCGCTTTACAAACGGAGCCCGTGCTTCTTTTAACGTTGGAATGATTTTTGGCAGGGAAAGCAACTCCCGCTTTGACAGACTCTATATCCACGGTAGCAAGGGCTGCATAAAGTCCGACGTTGAATACAACCAGGCTGGAGACTTGTCCTACACTATTTACACCGCAGGAAAGTCCATAGAGAGAAAAATACATTCACAGCAAAACTACTCGCTCGAAATTGAGCAAATGGGAAAATGTATCCTTTCAGGAGAGAAGCCTTTTGTATCTCCAGAGTTTTCAATCAAAAACTCGCGCTTCATGGATGCGGTCTTTAAGGAAATAGGCTACTAATATTTATCAGGGGTAAACTATGACAAATGAAACAAGAAGCAAAAATAAATTGGCCAAGAGAATATGCATGTCTTTCTTTGGAGTGATTGTATGTGCCATAAGCGTCGGCATTTTTAAAATCGCTGCGCTTGGCGTAGATCCATTCCAGTCTTTTATGGCAGGCTTGGATTCTCTGATTCCGCTGGACTTTGGACTTCTTTACATAATCGTAAATGCACTTTTGCTCACCTTTGCCCTAGTCTTTGACAGGCACTACATAGGGATTGCCACATTCATCAACCTCTTTCTGCTGGGATACATAACCCAATTCACCTACCAGTTTTTGCAGACAATAATTGTGAACCCGTCACTTTTGCTCCGACTCGCATGTCTTGTCATCGGCATCATAATAATTTGCTTTGGCTCGGCCTTTTACATGACGGCTGACCTTGGTGTGTCAACATACGATGCGGTTGCCCTGATAATCTGCAACACATGGAAAAAAGGAAAGTTCCAGTATGTAAGAATCATCACTGACATCATCTGTGTTTTGCTGGGCGTAGTTCTTTTCATCCTTGCAGGAGGTAAACTTTCAGCTGTTCCAACCATTGCAGGAATTGGGACAATCATTACGGCATTTTTCATGGGACCGCTGATTGAATTCTTTAACGTTCATGTTGCGCGCCCCCTTTTGAAAAAGAAATAATCTTGTGGTATAGTGCATCAGGAGCTTTTATGAAGGAATACACGGCGCAAGTTTTTTCTGAAGAAAAATTTTCTCTTGGCGAGTCACCATTTTATGACTCACGCACAAAGGCAATAAGCTGGGTGGACATTCCAAAGGGAATCATCTACACAGAGACGATTGACGGAAAAAAAGATTCATTCTGCTTGGGACAGGCAATTGGTTCTGCAATTCCAGCAGAAAAAGAAGGAAGCTACATACTTGCGGCAACGGATGGACTTTATCTTTTGGAAAAGGGAAATGCCACACTTATAAAAAGCCTAAAAGAGTTTTACAAAACCTACCAGCGGTCAAATGATGCAAAGGCAGATTCACTTGGCCGCCTGTGGTTTGGCTCTTCTGTTGATGACGGCATTCACGAGGCAAGCGGAAACCTCTTTTTACTTGACGGAAAAAATGTTATCTGCAAAGAAGCCAACACAAAAATTTCCAACGGGATGGCATGGAGAAGCGACAATAAAAAATTTTATTTTTCCGACACACTGCAGCACGCAGTTTTTTCCTATGACTTTGATTTGGCCAGCGCAGAAATTTCAAACAAAAAAGTTCTGTTCACCCCTACAGAAGGAAATGGACTTACGGACGGAATGTGCATTGACAGAGAAGACAATCTTTGGGTTGCCATGTGGGGCGGAAGCAGAATCGAAAAGCGAAGCGGAAAAGACGGCTCTCTCTTGGCCACAGTGCATGTAGACGCAAAGAATGTAACCTCCTGCTGCTTTACAGGAGAAGAACTGGACACACTCTTTATTACAACATCAGGAAATGGGCTTTCGGGAAAACATGACGGATGCCTTTTTACCTGCAAAGTTGACGCGCTCGGAAAAGAATGCGACTACGTAAAGCTTTAGCAAATGCCTTCCTGCATCTGTAAAAAAATCTGCAAGTATGTTATACTTAACGCATGGTTTTAAACATACTAGGACAGATAATTGGTTTTGTTGGTTCATTGTGCCTCCTGCTTTTTGGAATGAATATGCTTTCCGACGGTATTCAAAAGGGTGCAGGAAGCGGGCTACAAAAGCTTGTCTCAAAGATTACCAAGAACAGGCTTTTTGCCATTCTGACAGGAATTGGTGTTACTGCTTTAATACAAAGCTCCGGTGCTACAACGGTTATGGTCGTGAGCTTTGTAAACGCAGAAATTCTTTCACTTGAACAGGCAATCGGTGTAATCTTTGGCGCAAACATAGGTACAACAGTTACCGCATGGGTTGTGTCCATGTTCGGATTCAACTTTTCCGTATCGGCAGCAGCCATTCCAATCTTTGGATTTGGATTTGTCTTGAAGTACTTCAGGAAATTCAAGATTCATAACTTTGCAGAGTGCTTCATGGGATTTGCCCTGCTCTTTATGGGACTAGGCCTTTTAAAAGAAAGCCTTACCCTTGGCCCTGCGGCAACAAAAGCTTTCACCATGATTTCCGAACTTGGAATATGGGGAATTGTCATCGGAGTTTTAATCGGAGCAATAATCACAGCGCTCATCCACTCAAGCTCGGCAATGACCGCAATCGTCCTTACAATGGCTGCAAACGGCTCTTTAAGTTGGGCTCTTAGCGCGGCAATAGTTCTTGGAAGCAACATAGGCTCAACAATTGATGCTGTAATGTCAAGCTTTGGCGCAACAACAAACGCTAAGCGTACGGCATTTGTTCACGTTGCATTCAATGTAACAGGAACGCTGCTTGCACTCATAGTATTCAAGCCCTTCCTGGTTCTTGTTGACCTAATCATACCAGGCGCACCGGCAGACAACATCACAACACACATAGCAATGCTCCACACGATTTTTAACCTTTGTGCAACCCTGGTCTTTATTCCCTTTACAAACCAAATTGCAAGGCTTGCAAAAAAACTGGTTCCTGAATCACAAAAGGAAAAGGACGAGCATTACCACATGCCGGCTATCATTCCCCATTCAAGAATGAGCTCAGACTTGTACACCGTTCAGATTCAAGTGGAAATTTCAAAGATGGCCGCAAAAGTCATGGAGATGTACGACGAGATATGCAGCAGCTTTAGCAATAGCGATAAAATTGAAGAGTCAAACGAAACCATAAACAGACTGGAAAATTATATAGATGAAATGTGCGTTGCAATAAATGATTTCCTGCAGAAATGTTCCAGACTTCCAAATGCAAATGCCAACGACAGGCTGCATTTTTCAAAGCTCATCCACATTACGGATTCGCTGGAAAATCTTAGCGACGAAACATGGTCAATCATGCACACGGTAAAAAAGTATATTGCCAACGAGGCCTACAATCAAGACGACGAAAGGACAAAAGAGATTACGGATTACCTTGAACTGATTCGTGTATTCTTTGAACAGGTCTGCATGTATTTTACAGTCGGCATAACCAAAGAGCAAAGGGATTCAGGAGAAAAATTCAGAGAGAAAAACGACGAGATAAAGCACAATCTGAACCAGGCCAGCCGCAAACGCATTGAAGCAGGAATTGAAGTAAACAAGGAACTGCTCTACGTTGACATAATCCGAAAAATCGAACGTGCAGGTTACAGCATCTGGTCAATCACCCAATCAATGTAATAGAAAAAGTCACAGGGGTAAAAATGGAAGCAAAGAATTCAAAGCTAGAATATTTTGACATAAAAAACCTTCCGCTTGTAGTAGACGTTGTTGCGCCGCTTTGGAGCCCGCCAATAGGAGACAAAGAATTTAAGCGCTTCAACGTTGAGTACATTGTAAGAATGAACATGTTTGACAACGACTTGAATTACCAGCTTGTTGATGCAGACGACGGAACCCTTCTTTCCTCCGCATTCTTGGCAAAAAAAGGAGATGCGAGCAAGGCTGACGAATGGTTTGATGAAGCGTCAAAAAAATATCCTGACAATTTAAAAATCGCATCAAAGATGAGCCATGATTACATTGAACTTATGGACAAGCGGACTTTTACCCTGATGAATGATGACGACATAAAGCTTTCTCTTTTTGTAAGCAGAAAGCCCGGCTGCGGTTCACTTATCATAGACAGGCTTTTACCCATGCTTCACAAGGAAGGATTTAAAAACCTTTACCTTTATACCGACTGCGACTGCAACTGGCAATGGTATGCAAAGCGGGGTTACACACTTGTTCAGGAAGACATCTACAAACCCTTTAGCGATGAGCACGAAAACTACAAGACATATATTTTCAAAAAAGAAATTCAAGCATAACAGCAAGTGCCACTTTTGCTTTTCAAGAATCAAAAAAGATGCTAGAATATGCCCAGAAAAAAAAGGAAGTGAAAATTGAAAAAAGTAATATCTCTTTTTCTTCTTTGCAGTATTTTTATAACATCACTTTGCGCCCAGGAATCTGAAGGCAGAAAAAAAGTTGTCTCTATTTTTGAAGCAGAAGGCCTTTGCCTAGACACGGCATTCACAAAGCCAATCGTAGCAGAAAATCTTGACGAAGCTTACAATGGGATTTCTTTACAGGCAGGATTTTTTTCCTCTTTCTTTGGAGTAAACCTAGCCCTTGACTGGCAGTACATCAATGACACAAACTATTTGCCACTTGAGCTTGCTTTTAACCTTCATTTGCCAATATCATTTTTTAACGGAGCATTCCATTTTGACCCTTACGCCGGCATAGGTATAAATGAATGTTTATGGAACGACAATCCCATATACGGCTTTTCGTGGACGGGAGGCCTAAGGATTTTAGTTCCAAACTACATACTGGGGGTAAATGCATTTTACAAACATTCCTATTATTTTCCAATAAGAAAAACAGACAGCAAGGTAGACGTAGGAAAAATTGGAATAGGAGTAACATTATTTATTGATAGCAGTGGGTTTTAGCACATGAAAAAAAACAAGAAATTTTTATTGACTTTAATTATTTTAATGATGGCTCAGATGCTTTTTGCAGGAGGAATAAGAAGTGATGACCCTTCTAAAAAAGATGCAAGGATAAAAAAAACAGAAGAAGTTTGCAAAATATATAGAAACCTAAAAGGGACTGTTACAAAGGAAAGTGCCTTAAAATTTAAGGAATACCTTTCCGATGAATTTGCCAAGGGCATTACGGCCACCCAATACAAGAACATCATAAAAATGTTTTCCTTGGATACGCCTCCCATTGATGAAGGCTCCTCCCTTGAAGAAAAGAAACTTGTTCTTTCATATTATCTTCTGGAAAAATACAGGCCAAGAGGTTTTAATTCTATATGGACAAAAAGTTCCCTTTCTGACGGCAACGGTACTACCCCGCCCAAAACCGAAATTACAGATATGCAAGATGCAAATAATTTTTACATAAGCTGGACAAAAGAAAACGATGACTGGTACATTTATGGAATGGAATATGACGAAAAGTCCCCTTTGCACATGAGGGAAACGAAATACGATTTTAACAACGACAAGGCATTGAATGTTTTTATTGCACAAAGATACGAAGCACTTTTTCTAGTGTGTGCAACATTACCCCTTCCACTCACAAAAGAAAATTTTGAGCGCTACTATCCCGGCGGATATTTAAGATTTAGGGAAGGAAAAAACATTTATTTTACGGCAGGTTGCAGCTGGCAGTTAACAGACAGAGCAAATTATTTCTTTTTTGATGCAGGAGTAGAAGGCCGCTTTAACATTTTCTTTGGCGAGCATTTTTCCATATCTCCAGAATTAGCCGCAATCGGAAAACTGAATCTGGTTACAAGCGATCCGTCTGTTGGCATAGCAGGAGAAGGAAGCCTAACCTTTCACTTTATAAATGATTCTGGATTTGACAGCCTTGCAATAAAAACTTTTTATCAGCATTCATTTATTTTTCCATTTAGGAAAGAGTCAGACCGCTTTGACTTAGGAGCAATCGGACTGGGTTTCTATATTAATTTTTGACGGTATTTTTTGAAGTGAATTGTAGACGGCAAAGGAACCTACGCCGCCATGGAGGGGCCCGCGGAGCGGGTTGCCGCCAGGCAATGGAGCGGGAAGGGCCCCGCGGAACCCCGGAACGGCGGTGGCGCATAAAGACTTTTGCTCGAATTAGCCAAGGAAGAAAATGGTAGAGCAATTAGAACTTCGTCCATAAAAACACCGTCCAAAGAAACATGCATAATACGAAGAAGCAAAAACTGATAGGCAGCACTTGGCGGCAGCACATTCATAGCAAGCACACACAGCCAAGCAGTCATTACGGTTTGCAGGGAGATGGCAAATACATAACGTAGACTTGGCAGGGGTTTGCCTGGTCCCAAAAGAGGGGGAAAATTTCCAGTTCTTTGAATCCGCATGACTGATAGAATTTGTTGGTTCTGTCGTAGTCTTCGTAATAACCTTCCGCTACGGTTTTTACCTGCATGAAGGTGTAGCCTTTTTGGCGGGCAATTTCTACTGCTTTTTGAACCAAGGCGCGGCCTATTCCCTTTCTGTGGAATTCTTTTAGGACTCCCATTACGGCTATTTCTACGGTGGCTTTTGAGGTCTGTTTTAGGCATAAAAAACCCGCATATCCATTGTCTTCTGCAGCGATGAAGGTGAAGTTAACGCATTCTGAAATATACTGCTCGCGGCTTTCTTCTACTTCAAACCATTCGGGAAGGGCTTCTAGTATTTGCCTACAGATTTTTTGTTTTTGCTGGCTTTGGGTTATTTCTACTATTTGTTGCATAAGTTTTTTTCCTGCAATATTTTTCTAAAAATTAATATGACATATTGCTGTCATATTTTTTATGATATACTAAAAGCATAAAAACTACAAGACGACGGAGGTGCTGCATGCCAAGACCCAAAACAAAAGATGACCTTTTGCTTGCCGCAAGGGAAAACTACGAGGAGCTTACAAAGATTGTTGACGGGCTTACGGAAAAGGAACTTAACACGCCATTTGACTTTTCTGGTCAGCCTAGCAAAAAGGAGGCCCACTGGAGCCGCGATAAAAATGTTCGCGACGTTTTAGTCCATCTTTATGAGTGGCACCAGCTGATGCTTAAATTTTCCAAAAACAATTCCGGCGTTACGGACAAGAAAAGTGCCATTGCCTTTTTGCCGCCGGATTACTCTTGGAAAACTTACGGCGCTATGAACCAGATGTTCTGGAAGATTCACCAAGACACGAGCCTTGAAGAAGCAAAGAAGATGCTTGCAAAAAGCCATGCACAAGTTATGAAGATGATTGAAGGCTACACGAATGAGGAGCTTTTTATGCCAAAGCATTTTGCTTGGACAGGAAATTCGTCTCTTGGCGAATACTGTGTTAGCAATACCTCAAGCCACTATGCCTGGGCAATAAAGAAAATCAAGGCACACAAGAAAAACTGCAAGTAATTACTCTTTTTCCACAATGCCTGAAAGGAACTTAATCACTTCTTCTGCCGCAAAATAGTCTTCGTGGCTGATTCCGTGGAATATCTTACATTCAGCAGGGGAAGCTGATGAAGAGTAGAAAGCGGCAAGTTTTTGCTGAAGGCTTGCAGAAAGGGTTTTGTCTGCATCGGAGCCTATAATTGTTACCGGGCAGACAGTCTTTTTTGCGTACTGGTCTGGGCAGATGTTGTTTTTGATGAAGACTTTGAGAGGCCCCCAGAATATTGGGATAATCTTGTTGTACAAGTCGGAAAGGTTTCTGTAGCCAGAGGCAAGTACGAGATGCTTGCATTCCCTTACGCTTGCAAGGTATGCCGCCATTCCGCAGCCATAGCTGTGGCCAAAGACGTAGATGTCCCTGTCCGGGTAGCGGCTTTTGGCATAGTCATACAAATCCGTGGCGGACTTTTGCATAGTCTGCAAATTCATTTTTCCCCTGCTCTTTTGGCTTCCATAGTAGTCTACAGAAAGGAAGGGGCATCCAAAAAGCCCCCCGTACATTCCAACCGAATTGTAGGCAATGTACATTGAGCCTCCAAAGAAGAGGATTACGCTTGAAGATTTTGAATCAAGATTGTAGCCGTAGCCATAGAGGGTTTCTTTTCCATCCGCTTTTATTTCCAGCTCTATGGGTTCATACTTTACTTCTTTGAATTTTCTGTCGCCCTTATAAAAGGAATATGAAATGAACTGAATAAGCCCATCACTTGCAAAGAATACGATAAGGACAATCATAATTATTTTTAGCACGACATAGGCGACATTCAATCTTTTCTTCTCCATATTTAACAGCTCTCTTTGACTTGTTCTATTTGAGTGCTCTATTTGAGTGCTCTATTTGAG
>Ga0256405_10000424_pt1 | contig 139250 bp, 134 predicted proteins | sample RumenRJG_02DNA_FD_189096 | JGI IMG/M metagenome (GOLD analysis project Ga0256405, IMG submission 189096) | Bovine rumen microbial communities from Lethbridge, Alberta, Canada - RJG_02 | ecosystem: Host-associated > Mammals > Digestive system > Stomach > Rumen | place: Canada: Alberta...
GCGTCGAGACGGACACGCCCACGGGCTGGGCGCGGCGGGGCGAGCCATAGAGAGGCGGTCCCAACCCGAAGACTCTTTGGGCTGGGACCGCTTTGTCTCTTGACAGGTGAATCTACATATCAGAAGTAGATGTCGCCGTTCCCGTCGATCTCGAACTGGATGTTTTCGGTGCAGTAAAGGTCGCCGTAGATATCCTGGATGCAGAAGCTGTAGAGGTAGGCGCCGATGGGGAGGTAATCGTAGCTCACCGTGAGCCCTCCTGAGCCCACCGTGTAGACCTCGCCCTCGTAATCGTCGACGCGCTGGCTCTCTGCGACGGTCACCGCACGGTAGAGCGGCAGGATGGTGTCGCCGCTCACGATCGGGCGAACGCTGCGGTCGAGGGCGCCGCTCCCGTCCAGCGCACCCCATGCTCCATCGACGGTTACCTGGCCGCTCGCAACGTCCTGGCGTATACGCAGGTAGCATTCCTGGCCGTTGAGCTCGATGGGGGAGGTGTAGACGATGGTCGTCTCGTCTGCGCTCTGGACGATAAGGTTGAGGTTCTGGCCATCGGGAAGCGACAGCCAGCGGCCATTGAACCCATCGGCGAACTGGCCCGTCTCCCAATCGCCGTAGACGTCGTAGGTCTCGCCCAGGGCGATGGCGTGCTTGCCGTCATCGGAGAGCTGGTAGACGTAGGCGCTCACGACGGCAGCGTTGTCTTTTCCCCTCTGGTCGAAGCGGAACCAGAAGGTTCCCTCCCCATCAACCTGCGGGGGGCTTTCGAAGCTGATCTGCGGGGCGGTTCCATCGTGGTCGTCCACATAGTCCCAGGTGTCCTCGACCTGCTCCTGGACCTCCTGCGAGTTGCCGAGCACCCAGTTCCAGAGGCTTTCCTGGAAGATGGTTTCCGGGGAGTATCCCAAGGTGCTGCCGTTCGAGGTCGCTCCTTGAGCCAGACGGTTCACATAGGCCAGATACCAGGGGTTCACCGCCACGGCGTGGAACGCCGACAGCTCGTTCTTGCTGCTTATGAAGAGGGGATAGTAGATTGAGAGCCCGCAGGCATCGGCATGGTAGGTGCCGCGTATCTGGTAGACAACCGCGTTGTAGATGGCGGCTTGCACGCTGGCGGCGCTCGGGGCTGCAGAGGAGCAGGTCGAGACGAGGCCGCCGAGGTCGACCATGTTGGTGAAACCCTCGCGGCGGTTGTTGCAGCCGTAGTTTTCGATCTTATGGATCGCACGGGATATCGCCGCGAGGTTCTGCTGGTTGGAGCCCAGATCGAACATCTCGTGGGAGAACTGGTGGTACGCCTCGAGCAAAGGATCGATCATCGAGAGATCGATGAGCGAGAGCGTGACGAAGCCGCGCGTGGAGGCGGGTTGGGACATGAGGTAGGAGTCGCAGATGACACGCCCCAGCTCGCGCCCGTCACATGTGGGATTCTGGGAAAGATAGCGCCCGATGGAGCCGTAGTCCCAGCCGGTGCCGGGCTCGCTCTCCTGCGAGGCAACCATGTAGTCGGAATAGGTCGCCATGATGTTCGCGGTCTCGAGCGTGCACATCAGGCAGGCGTCGAAGCCGATGAAATCGAACTTGTCCCACATGACCCCATACGCCTGGTTGAGGGCGGTGTCAAGCTCGCGCAGGTTGAGGGAGTCGCGCTGGTTGAGCTCATCGAAGCAGACGCCGGTGATGGATCCGCCGCCATGGTCCCAGAGGATGAGGCCCATGTGCTCGGAGGGAAAGGTGCTGACTCCCCAGACGAGGAATTCGCTCAGCGTGGCGGCCTCGCCCATGCTGGAGGGGTTGACGCTGCCGGCATCGAAGATCTGCCCATCCTGAATGAGGAAGCGGCTGAGCTTGCGAGCGCTTACGGCGTTGTTGCGCCATGTACGGGCTCCGCCGGTCTCGACGACGAAGCGCACGTTGCTGCCGGTGCATCCGGAGAGCATCTCGTTGAGGTCTTTCGTGGCAGCTCCGCTCCGCGACTCGAGGTCGGATCCGCAGAGGTAGACGAAGATGGTCCATGAGCCTTCGGCCAGGTTTGCGGGGCGTGTACCGCCGGGCTGCGAACGCACGATCTCCAAGGCATCGCTTGTCTGCTGTGCGCTCATCGAAACTCCTGTGGCGGCCCGTACGGGCAGCTCCTCGGGCTCTATCAGGCCGCCGTCATCCACCGGGGTGACCTGCACGGCGATGTCTGTTGAAGGCTCGGATGGAGGGCTGGGGCGCTTCCACACCAGGAAGGCGATGAGGCAGAACGCAAGCAGGGCGATGATGGCGATCGCGAGCTTTCGGTTGCTTCGAGGAGAAGACTTCTCGTCCATGTGTGTCGCTCCTTGTATGGCGTGCGTCTAGGAGAGGGATGCCTTGATGGTCTGCAGCAGTTCGGCGAGCGCTTCTGAATCGGGGGAGGTGATGCCGACCTGTCCGATAACGAGCATGCCGCGGCTGATGGATATGGTGCAGTTGGCGAAGAGCTCCCAGCTGAGATCGGCGGAGCCCCCTTTGCCGTCCAGCATGTGGAAGCCCGAGGACGAGAGCAGCACCCCTGCCGTTCGAAGGAGTGTGGACAGATTGGTGAAGAGGTAGAGCTCCTCGTTTGCCGGCAGCTTGAACGCGCTGCGCAGGGCAGTGGCAGACCGTGCGAGGCTGTCTCCCCAGAGGGTGCGCTGGAAGGCCTTCGCGCCTTTTGCCTCGATGTAATCGGAGATGATCATCTCGACGCTTGGTTTTCCCACGGTTACGCCCGGCTTGACGGCGGCGCGCAACGTCCCCGTCCTGTGCACTGCGTCATCCGTGACCTTCTTGCGCCTCTTTCCGGATTCAGTTGCCATGTCTTTCCCCATGTGTCGTTGCCCGCATGCATGCAACATAGTTTAGCTTACGGGTATGGAACGGCGCACCGCTTCAGGAGCGGCGTGCCGTTGAACGGGGTGTTTATCTCGGGAAACCCCAGCTGGCGTTTTAACGCGCTTGCTTATCGAGTCGTGCTAAAAGTTAATTGGCTTACAGGTTATCGTTAGGGTCGAGTCGTCGCCAGTCCTACGAGAGAGGAAGCCCGACATGGCAGACAAGCTCCGTGTTGGCGTCATCGGTTGCGGCCGTTGGTCGAAGATGGCGCACATTCCCGGCTGGATGCGTTCCGACCTCTGCGAGCTCGTGGCGGTGTGCGACCGCGACAAGTCGCGTGCCGTCGAGGCTGCGGAGCTGTTCGGCATTCCCGAGGTTGTCGACAGCCCCGAGGAGCTAATCCGTCGCGACGACATCGACGTCATTGACGTCTGCACCAACGGCGAGGCGCACGAACCGCTCTCCGCGCTCGCGCTCGAGTATGGTAAGCACGTGCTCGTGGAGAAGCCCGTCGCCCAGGATTATCGCCGCGTGAAGGAGCTCGACGAGATCGCCAAGGCCAAGGGCCTCAAGACCAAGGTTGGCCTGACCTTCCGCTATGCACCTGCGGTCCAGTACATGTTCGACCTCGTCCGCGAGGGCAAGATCGGCACCCCGTGGCTCTACAACGGCTACGAGCAGAACTCCCAGTTCCTGAATCCGCAGGTCGCGCGCGACAAGCGCAAGCGTTCGGAGTGGCCCGACCTGCCCATCGTGGGAACCGATCCCGATCCCAGGGCGATCGTCGTCGCGTCGCTCGAAGGCTACGGCGCCCCCACCATCGACATCGGCCTCGAGCTCATCGGCATCGGCGGCGACGACATCGAGAAGCTCGTCTGCCAGATGGCGAACCTCCTCCACGAGCGCCGCCGCTTCGGCGACAGCGACCACGTGGAGCCCATCAACTGGGACGACGCCGACATGTGGATCGCCCGCACGAAGAAGGGCAACCTCTTCTCCATGCAGACGTCGTTCGTGACCACGGGAAACTACCCCGGCATCACCGCCTGGATCTACGGCGACAAAGGAGCGCTCAAGGCCACCCTCATCGCCGACCCCGAGACCGGTGCCATCCAGAAGCTCGAGTACGCTGACGGCTGGGCTTCCCCCGACGCAGATGCCGCGGCCGTCAAGTACCGCGAGCTGGAGATCCCCGACAGGTACTGGAACCCCGGCCACCAGGAGGGTGACGAGTGGCCAACCGCCTTCTACGGCTGCCTCATCCAGAACTTCCTCGAGGAGATCACCAGCGGAGGAGAGAAGAACGAGGGCAACTTCGAGCAGAGCGCGCGCGTCCAGGAGCTCATCAACGCCGCGACCCTCTCGCACCGCGAGGAGCGCTGGGTGTACCTGCCGCTCGAGGGATGATCAGCACAACAAAAGGTGCTGCTCCTCGGGAGCAGCACCTCGTTTCCCTCTGCATGCGGGGGTTACCCCCGCTCTTGTTCCGCTGCCCCGGAATCGAGCCTGCGCCTGCGCTCTTCGAGCTGCGGCATGATCGCATCCCTGCAGACGAAGTCGATGATGGCTGCCAGCGGAATGGCGAGCAGGATTCCCACGATGCCCCACATGTTCCCGCACACGATGATGGAGACGAGGATCAGCAGGCCCGAGACGCCCAGCGAGTCCCCGAACAGCTTGGGTTTGATCACGTACCCATCCAGCGTCTGCAGGACGACCGAGAAGGCGACGAAGATGAGGGCATGCAGGGGGTTGACCAGCAGCAGCACGAATCCGCCGATTCCCGCTCCGATAACGGGGCCGAACGTGGGGATGAGGTTGGTCACGGCCACGACCAGCGAAATGAGCCCCACGTATTGCATGCCGAAGCACGCCATGAACACGGCGTTCGCACCGCCGATGATGATCGCATCGAGGATGCTGAACACGATGTAGCGCTGCAGGATGCCGTTGCAGCGCGTGAGGAAGCCCATGGCCGCTTGGTAGCGCTTCTCGGGGAGCAGGGCCTGCAGGAAGCGCTTCGCGCCGTTCTTGAGAGACTCCTTAGAGGCGAGCAGATACACCGAGAGCATGAACGCGAGCCCCCACATCACGAGGCCTCTGCCTGCGGTCATGGAAACGCTGAGGATGTCCTGCATGTTGTCGCCGGCGATCTTCAGCAGGCGGCTCATGAGGTTGCCCGATGTTCCCATGAACTCGTCGAGATTGATGTATTCCGTGATGCCCCATGTGTGGGAAAGCTGCACGAGGGTGGCGATGTAGCCGTCCATGTTGGAGGCGAGCATCGCGATGCTCTCGACAAGCTGCGGGATCAGGGTGCTCAGGATGAGCGCGAGGAACAAGACGAGCGTGAGCACCGCAAGGACGATCGAGGCGAGCCAGCGGAGGTTCTCCTTCTTCATGCTCTTGAACACTGTGCGGTGGAAGAACATGGCGAGCGGGTTCAGGAGATATGCGACCACGCAGCCTAGGAGCGGGGCGCTGAAGAAGCCGAGGAACGTCGCCGCAACGTCGAAGACGGTGGTGAGGTGCGTCAAGGCAACATACACAGCAACCGCGATGCAGGCCGCGACGGTGTACGGATACCATTTCTGATCTCGAAGCTTCCCTCTCATGGGACCTCCCTATTTTTTCTTGCCAGCATCTATCCTACGCGAAGAGATGTGCTAGTGCAGGCATCATCTTTATCGTTGCGAGCGCCGGCAGACGAGGTTGCCTGCGCCGTTCGGTCCCATTCGCCAAAACGGCGTCCTTCTGCTTCGATGGGTGCCCCATCGTCCTCTATACTGTTCATTGTTCAAAGATGACAAACGCCGAATCCGAATGGAGCTCCGATGAACGCGAGCATCGCACTGCTTCTCGACAAGGCCGGATTGGCAGGGGCGTCGGTCTGGGACTTTCGGGATGGCGATCGGTCCATCGCGTTCGACATCCGCTGCGCCCAGGGACTCGGCATCTACAGCGGGGCGGATCTCGAGCACGATGTCCTCTACGTGGTGGATTCCGCAGCCCTTCCCAAGCCGGCGGACGGACTGGTTGGGGCGAGCATCATCGTGGCGGGTGAGTTCGGGCGCGCCGAGGAGTTCGCCCGCTCGTGCCGCTGCCGCGTCATCGCAGTCCCCGAATACAGGAGCAGCCGAATGCTCCACAATGCCATCGTCGCGGCACAGCGCACCATCGACGACCTCGACGTGCAGCTCATGTGGGCATCGCTCGAAAAGGATCCGCTGGGATCGATGCTTCCCATCATCGCAGACGAGCTCCGCGAACCCGTGCTCGCGACCGACGCGGACGACGTGCTCGTGGCCTTCGCTGCACCTGAGGGGCTCGAGATATCCGACGAGGTGTTCAGCCATATCCTCTCGCACAACTGCATCCTCCCGGATGTGCCCCTCTTCGACACCTTCCTCGCCACCATGCCTGCGGGAGAAACCCTGCGAAGCACGGTTCCGCTGGTACGGGTGCCCGGCACCGGCAGGGAATACCTCAACGCGATGGTGCTCCACGACGGCAATCCGCTGATCAACATCCTCGCCAGCAACGAGGGGGGACGGTTCGAGCCGAGCGCCGCCGACATGATGCTGCGCTTCAAGCTGCTGGTCGAACATGCCGTTGCGGCGGGAAGCCCGCTCGGGTTCCCACCTCCCGAGAAGGATTCGTGCGTGCGGCGCCTCCTCGACCACATCTTCGTGCGCGAGGAGATCATCGAAGGATACCTCCGCAAACGCGGATGGGTCGTGGACGATCGCTATTTCTGCGTGCTCGCCCAGATCGAAGGCGATAACGCCAACGCCATGCTCCCGTTCCTCGCGCGCCAGCTCCGTTCCGGTGTCATGCGCGATGCCGTGGTCCTCGTGCACGGCACGGAGGTCGCCTGCGTCGCCCACGCCGAAGACTGCCCCTATGACATCGGGCGCCTCACCGCAGAGCTGGGAGCGGCGGCGTCACGCTTCTCGGCGCGTATGGGCGTGAGCTGCCCCTTCCACGATTTCCGCGAGCTCAGGCGTTACTACGACAGCTGCCGTACGGCGATCTCCTACGGAGTCCAGGAGAATCCGCAGCGCACCGTGTCATTCTTCGACGACTATGCCGCGCGCCATCTGGAGAAGGTCCTGTTCAACCGCTCGATCAATGAGGTGCTGCTCGACGCGCGCGCCCACGACCTGAAGCGCTATGACGAGGAGCATGGGGGCGACCTCCTGCGCACGCTGCTCGTGTACCTGGAGTACGGGCAGAACAAGACGCTCGCCGCGCAGCAGCTCTTCGTCCATCGCAACACGCTCGTCTACCGCATCGGGGTGATCGAGAAGGTCACCGGCATCGACCTTGAGACCCTCGATGCCGATCGGCTTTTCCACCTCATGTATACGTGCCGCTACCTTCTCTACCGGCAGTAGGCATCCGGGGCATGTGGTTTCGAAGCCATTTTGTTCAAATCTTACAAGGGTGCGCGGACCTTTTATGACAGTTTGACGTCGACGCCTACCATCCTGGGCGGATATCCTGTAATCATCGTATAGGCGCCGAGTACGCGCGTGTAGCGCGATGCAGGTATCGGCGGGCGTCGACCGGAACAACTCCAAACCGCAGGCATCATCACCGGAAGAAGGGTAGACGAGAATGGCAGAGATCAAGAGCGATATCGAGATCGCGCAGGCAGCGACGATGCTTCCCATCAGCGAGATCGCGGCGAAGGCCGGCCTCACCGAGGACCAGCTCGAGCACTACGGCAAGTACAAGGCCAAGGTCGACATCCACTCGATGAAGGATATGCCCTCCAAGGCGAAGCTCATCCTCGTCACCGCCATCAACCCCACGCCTGCGGGCGAGGGCAAGACCACCACGTCCGTCGGCCTCGCCGACGCGCTGAACCTCACCGGCCGCAAGGCCATGCTGTGCCTGCGCGAGCCGTCGCTGGGTCCCGTGTTCGGCGTCAAGGGCGGCGCTGCGGGCGGCGGCTACGCCCAGGTCGTCCCCATGGAGGACATCAACCTGCACTTCACCGGCGACTTCCACGCCATCGGCGCCGCCAACAACCTCATCGCCGCCATGCTCGACAACCACATCAAGCAGGGCAACTCCCTCAACATCGACCCGCGCCGCATCGCATGGCGCCGCTGCGTCGATATGAACGACCGCCAGCTCCGCAACGTCGTCGACGGCATGGGCGGCATCGGCGACGGCGTGCCCCGCCAGGACGGCTTCGACATCACCGTTGCCTCCGAGGTCATGGCCGTGTTCTGCCTGGCCACCAGCCTCGAGGACCTCAAGGCGCGCCTCGGCCGCATGGTCATCGCCTACACCTACGACAAGAAGCCCGTCACCGTCTCCGACATCAAGGCGGAGGGCGCCTGCACCGCGCTGCTCAAGGACGCCATCAAGCCCAACCTCGTCCAGACGCTCGAGAACAACCCCGCGTTCGTCCACGGCGGCCCGTTCGCCAACATCGCCCACGGCTGCAACTCCGTGATGGCCACCACCACCGCCATGAAGATGGCCGACTACGTCGTGACCGAGGCCGGCTTCGGCGCCGACCTGGGTGCCGAGAAGTTCCTCGACATCAAGTGCCGCGCCACGGGCCTCACCCCCAGCGCCGTCGTGATCGTCGCCACCGTCCGCGCCCTCAAGCACAACGGCGGCGTCGCCAAGGCAGACCTCGGCAAGGAGAACCTCGAGGCGCTCGAGGCCGGCCTGCCCAACCTGCTCCAGCACGTCGACAACATCAAGAACGTCTACGGCCTGCCCTGCGTCGTCGCCATCAACGCATTCCCGACCGACACCAAGGCCGAGCTCGACCTCGTCGAGGCCAAGTGCAAGGAACTCGGCGTCAACGTCGCGCTCTCCGAGGTGTGGGCCAAGGGCGGCGAGGGCGGCCGCGCGCTCGCCGACGAGGTCGTGCGCCTCTGCGACGAGCCTGCCGACTTCCGCTTCTCCTACGAGCTCGACCAGTCCATCCAGGGCAAGCTGCACGACATCGCCCACAAGATCTACCACGCCAAGCACATGCTCCTGCTCCCCGCTGCCGCGAAGAAGGCCAAGGAGCTCGAGGACCTCGGCTTCGGCGGGCTGCCTATCTGCGTCGCCAAGACCCAGTACAGCTTCTCCGATGACCCGACGCTGCTCGGCGCCCCGCATGACTTCACGCTCAACGTGCGCGACCTGCGCGTCTCCGCGGGCGCCGGCTTCATCGTCGCCTACACCGGCGACATCATGACCATGCCTGGCCTTCCCAAGGTTCCCGCCGCCGAGAAGATCGACGTCACCGAGGACGGCAAGATCGTCGGCCTGTTCTAAACGCGCTGACCAGGCGCCCCGCGCGTCTCTCCGGAATCGTCCTCGCGCAGAAAACGCGCTGCGGAAAGATTCCTTGAGAGATGCGCGGGGCGCAGCTCGCCCAGAACCCAGTCCCAAACCCAAGAACCAGCAAGGAAGTCAACCATGGCTGAACCTCTCACGAACCTGAGCTGCACCGAGTTCGCCGCGGTGCTCGCTGCCAAGCAGTCCGTCCCCGGGGGCGGCGGAGCGGCCGCCCTCGTCGGCGCGCTCGGCGCCGCCCTCTGCTCGATGGTGGGAAACTTCACCACCGGCAAGAAGACGTATGCCGCCGTCGAGGACGACGTGCAGCGCATGCTCGCAGACGCCGAGGCCGTGCGCCTGCGCCTCATCGACCTCGTCGCCGACGATGCCGAGGCGTTCTTCCCGCTCTCCCAAGCCTACGCCATCCCCAAGGAGGACCCCTCCCGCGCAGAGACCCTCGAGGCTGCGACGAAGGCCGCCTGCAAGGCTCCCTACGAGATGATGGTCGAGATCGCCAAGTCCATCGAGCTCCTCGAGGAGATGGGGGAGAAGGGTTCCAAGATGCTCGTCTCCGACGTGGGCTGCGGTGCGCTGTTCGCCCGCGCCGCCCTCGAGTCGGCGAGCATGAACGTGTTCGTGAACACCAAGACGATCAAGGACCGCGCCTGGGCGGAGGACCTCGAGGCGAAGTGCGATGCGCTGCTCTCCGAGTACATCCCGCGCGCCGAGGCGTGCGCCCGGTCCGTCATGTCCCGCATCCGCGGCTAACCAATCCGCTTCCTCATCTGGGGGGTATCCCCGAAGTGAGGAAACGGGAATCTGAGAGGAGATACCAGATGGCGAAAGATCTGCGTGGAAAGCCCGTGGCCGACGCCCTCACCGAGAAGCTCATCCCGCGCGCCGCAGCGCTTGCCGAGCAGGGCAACGCTCCCAAGCTCGCGATCCTGCGCGTCGGCGCCCGCGACGACGACCTCTCCTACGAGCGCGGCGCCCTCAAGCGCTGCGCCTCCATCGGCATCGAGGTCGAGTCCATCGTGCTCGACGCCGAGTGCACCCAGGACGAGCTCATGGCCGCCATCGATCGCATCAACTCCGACGATACGATCCACGGCTGCCTGATGTTCCGCCCGCTGCCCAAGACGCTCGACGAGGCGGCCGCCTGCGCCGCACTCGATCCCGCCAAGGACGTCGACTGCATCACCTCGGGCTCCCTCTACGGCGTCTTCGCCAACCGCCCGGTGGGCTTCGCACCCTGCACCGCCGAGGCCGTCATCGAGCTCCTCGGCTTCTACGGCTACGACCTGACGGGCGCCAGGGCGACGGTCGTCGGCCGCTCGCTCGTCATCGGCAAGCCCGTCTCGATGATGCTCCAGGCCAAGAACGCCACCGTCACCATGTGCCACACCCGCACCAAGGACCTCGCGGCCGAGTGCGCCAAGGCGGAGATCCTCGTCGTCGCGGCGGGCCACATCGGAACCGCCGGCGCGGCATCCGTCGCACCCGGCCAGGTCGTCATCGACGTGGGCATCAACTGGGACGAGAAGAACAACAAGCTCGCCGGCGACGTGCTCTATGATGAGGTCGCCCCCATCGTCGACGCCATCACGCCCGTTCCCGGCGGTGTCGGCTCCGTGACCACTGCCATCCTCGCCAAGCACGTCATCGAGGCGGCTGAGAGAAGGGCCTAGCATGACCACGAACCTTTCGTACAACACCATCGACAAGCCCCGCATCGAGGCGGCGATCCGCGAGTTCCTCATCGGCATCGGCGAGGATCCCGACCGCGAGGGCCTCGAGGGTACGCCGGACCGCGTGGCCCGCGCCTGCGAGGAGATCTTCGGCGGCATGCAGGAGGATCCGAGCTTCCACCTCCTGCGCCAGTTCAACGAGCCCGGCAACGAGGACATGGTCATCTTGAAGGACATCCCCTTCGCGTCGATGTGCGAGCATCACCTGCTGCCGTTCACCGGCCGTGCGCACATCTGCTACCTTCCCAGCGAGGGCAAGCTCACCGGCCTCTCCAAGCTCGCGCGCTGCGTGAGCGGCTATGCGCGGCGTCCGCAGCTCCAGGAGCGCCTCACCAACCAGATCGCCGACGCCATCGAGGAGCGCCTCCATGCGCGCGGCGTCCTCGTGGTGCTCGAGGCGGAGCACACCTGCATGTGCATGCGCGGCATCCGCGCCGCGGGATCCGTCACCGTCACGTCCGCGGTGCGCGGCTTCCTCAAGAGCGACCTCAAGGCCCGCGAAGAGGCCCTCAACCTGATTGGAGTCTAACCGTGCTGACCCCCGCTGAGATCGAGGTCTCCGCCGAGAAGATCGGCCAGGCCAAGGCGAACCTCGCGCTTCCCAAGGCGTTCGTCCTCGGGTGCATGGCCGGCTTCTACATCGGCCTCGGCGCCACGTTCATGCTTATCGTCAAGGCAGACTCAACCCTCTCCTTCGGCATCTCGTCCGTGCTGGGCGGCCTCGCGTTCTCGCTCGGGCTCTTCCTCGTCCTCGTCGCCGGCGCGGAGCTCTTCACGGGCAACTCGCTCATGGCCATCGGCCTGCTGTCCAGGAAGTACGACCTCAAGCGCATGCTCTCCCGTTGGACGGTCGTCTACGCCGGCAACCTCGTCGGTTCGCTTCTGCTCGCGCTCATCCTCCATCTGGCCGCCTTCCGCACGCTTGGCGGCGGTGCGGTGGGGGAGGTCGCGGTCTCGATCGCCGCCGCCAAGGCGGGTCTCGCCCCCAGCGCCGTGTTCTTCCGCGGCATCCTCTGCAACATCCTCGTCTGCCTCGCGGTGTGGATGAGCTTCGCCGGCACCACGGTCGCCGACAAGTTCTTCGCCGCGGCCGTGCCCGTTGCGGGATTCGTGGCCTGCGGGTTCGAGCACTGCATCGCCAACATGTTCTTCATCCCCTTCGGCATGCTCACCCAGGGCGCCATCGGGCTCGATTCCGTCACCATGGCGGGCATGGTTCAGAACATCGCCCTCGCCACCGCGGGCAACATCGTGGGCGGCGCCCTCATGGTCGCCTGCGCCTACTGGTTCGTCTATGGGAAGAAGGCCAAGCGATGAGCGAGCCCTACAGCGTTCCCTTCGAAATCCCCGCGCTCTCGTACGAGGGCGCGCTCGCCATTCTCCACGATGTGCTCAAGTTCGGCATTTGCCCTCTGCTCGAGACCGTCGAGGACATGCTGCACGAGCTGGGAGATCCCGACAGCCGCTTCGAGGCGATCCAGATCGCCGGCACCAACGGCAAGACCTCGACCTCGCGCTACACCGCCGCCATCCTCATGGCGGAGGGCTATCGCACGGCGCTCTACACGAGCCCCGAGCTCGTCTCGTACACCGAGCGCATGGAGGTCCAGGGCGCGCCCGTCTCCGAGGAGCGGTTCGCGCGCGGCATCTCCGCTGCCAAGACGGCGGGGGAGCGCGTGAACGCGCGACGCGCCGAGGCGGGGGAGCGTCCGTACGACATCACCGAGTTCGACCTGCTCACGGTGGCCGCCTGCGTGGTCTACGCCGAGGAGGGCGTCGACGTCGCCGTGCTCGAGTGCGGCATGGGCGGCCGCTGGGACGCCACGAGCGCTGTCAAGAGCATCAGGTCCGTCGCCGTGACCGGTGTGGGACTCGACCACATGCACGTGCTCGGCGATACCGTCGAGGCCATCGCCGCCGAGAAGGCCGCCATCATCAAGACCGGCCGCACCTGCGTGCTCGGCGTCGGCACCGCCGCGCCCGCATCCGTCGAGGACGTCTTCCTCGATCGGTGCGCGGAGCAGGGCGTCGTCCCCACGCTCCTCGTCCCGCAGGTCCTCTCCGACGCCGAGGGCGAGATGCTTCCGGGCGAGCTGCGGGCCCATGGGGGCCTTCCCCATGCGAGCTTCATCGTGACCAACCGCCCGCATCGCATCGGCGACCCGCTTGTGCTCGATGTCGCCACCACCCGCGCGACGTACCCGTCGCTCGAGGCGTGCAAGCCCGGTTACCAGGCGGCCAACATCGCCTGCGCCGTCTGCCTCGCCGAGGACTACCTCGGCCGTGCCATCGATTCCGAGAAGCTCCGCGCCGCCGTCGCATCCTGCCCCACGCCCGGCCGCTTCCAGCTCCTACGCCAGGAGCCGCCCATCCTCATCGATGCCTGCCACAACCCGCAGTCGGTCGAGACGTTCCTCGCGGCCGTACGAGCGGTCGAGCCCGCGGTCTCCAGCCGCCCGCTGCTCCTCTGCGCGGTCCTCGCCGACAAGGACGTGCGCGGCATCGTCGAGATCCTCGCGCATGAGTTCCCGCGCGTCGCCTGCACCCGCACGAGCTCGCACCGCGCGCTGCCAGCCGAGGAGCTCGCCGGACTCTTCCGCGAGGCGGGCGTCGATGTCGTCGGCGTCTATCCGACGGTCGAGGAGGCCGTCGAGGCGCTGGCGGGGGAGGCATATGTCGCCTGCGGGTCGATCACGCTCGCGGGTGCCGTCGCGGGGATCCTCGCCTGAACCGAACCCGCACCCTGCCCAATCGACACATTCTGTGGAGAAATGCACGAGGGCGTGTGCTCTGCTACAATCTAGGTTTGTATGTGGCACTTCGTTTAGGCTATGCGCTAAGGAGCACCTCAAATGCAAGAACTTCTCGATCAGCTGATCACGCCCGAAGTACGTATGGTCCTGTACCTGATGGTCGCCTGCGTGGTCATGCTCTACGTGCTTTCCATCGTCTACGTCATCCGCGATGCCCAGCGCCGTGGCGCCGAGCCCTGGTGGATGTGGGCCGTCATCTCCGTCATCCCCGTGGTGGGCCTGCTCGCCTACGTCATCCTCCGTCCCAGCTCCTACCTCATCGACCGCGAGGAGCAGGACCTCGACATCGCGCTGCGCGAGCACCAGCTCTCGCACTACGGCATCTGCCCCAAGTGCGGCGCCCCCATCGACCGCGATTTCGTGGTGTGCCCGATCTGCAACACCCAGGTGCGTAACGTGTGCCCCACCTGCCACCGCCCGCTGAACGCCGATTGGAAGGTCTGCCCGTATTGCAGGACCCGCATCCAGTAATATAGTTGGCTATGTAGAGTTGGATTCTTCATGGGGTCGCACTCGGCGGCCCCATGTTCGTAAAGGGAGAAGGGATCGCCCATGTTCTGTTCGTATTGCGGTGCACAGCTTCCCGACGGTGCGGCGTTCTGCTCGCATTGCGGCAAGCCCGTCGCAGCTCCCGTTCCGGGGCCCGTCGTCGAGGCCGTCGAGGAGATCGTCGAGCCTGTCGTCGAGACCGTCGAGGAGGTTGCAGCTCCTGTCGCCGAGTCCGTCGAGGAGGTCGCAGCCCCCGTCGCCGAGACCGTCGAGGAGGTCGCGGCGCCTGTCGTCGAGGCCGTCGAGGAGGCTCCCGAGGCCGTCAGCGCCGATGTCGAGGATGCCCTCGCGCGCCTGAGGGCAGAGATGGAGGCCGCTGGCGAGCTGCCCACGTCTTCCGTCGCCGAGCCCGTCGTCAAGGCCGCCGAGCCCGAGGTCGCAGCCCCCGTCTTCGAGGATGCAGCTCCCGCCGTCGCCGAGGTCGCCCCGGTCGTTCCCGTGGCCCCCGCCGCAGGGCCCGCGAGCTATGTCGAGCCCACGCCCGCTCCTGCTCCTGCGCCTGCCGCGCCGCAGCCCACCTACACCCCTTCTCCGCAGCCTGCCTATACGCCTGCTCCGCAGCAGTCCTACACGCCGGCCCCGCAGCCTGCCGCCCAGTCCTACACGCCGCAGCAGGCCTACACGCAGCCGACCCAGTCCTATACGCCGCCCGCGCCTACCGGCCAGCCTGCGCCCAACTATTCCTATCAGCCCGTGGCCACCTCGGTCGCCGGCGCCAAGCCCGCCAAGAAGTCGCCTATCGCCAAGATCGCGATCGGCGTCATCGCGCTCGCCCTCGTCGGCTTCATCGTCTTCTCGCTCTTCGGCGGAGGCGGCAAGAAGCCCAGCGGCGGCAGCAGCTCCGGCGGCGGCTCCAGCAACCCCGTCGTGACCCCCACCGACGGCGGCGGCTCCACCACGCCTTCGACCCCCGCTCCCACCAGCGGATATGACACGGTCGATTCCAAGGCCAACCCCACGTTCTACACCATGCTCGAGACCGATGGCGAGAATCTCATCAACGTCATCGAGACCGAGGGCGGCTTCTCCTGGAAGAGCGACAACCTCTGGTGGCTGTCCCCCGACGGCAACGATGCCTTCTACGTGATGGGCAAGGACGACTACGAGTTCACCCGCACCGAGATCGGGAGCCTGCCCGCCAATGGCAAGGGAACCCCGTGCGTCTACGTCCTCGTGGTCGATGACCGCGATTACAGCTCCATGAGCGACGTCATCGACAAGCTCTGCAATATCTCGCTCGACGATTCCGTGTTCGTCGATGACGAGGGCCTCGGCATGGCCATGGTCACCACCCCGTCGGGCGCGACCGACCTCGTCGTCATCACCTACATCGAGGATCCCGGCCTCTACCGCGTCAACATCTTCAACGAGGACGCCATCGCCGCGGGCGTGTTCGAGGATGCCTTCGACGTCGAGGGCTCCACGGCCACCGAGGTCTGGCACAACATCATGGACTAACCCTGTTCCATCGGACGGGGGCCTTCCGCCTGCAGGCGGAGGGCCCTTGTTCTTGCACTGGCAACCTGCACGGCAGAGGAAGCGAAGCACATGAAAGTCCTGTACAACGACGGCACGATTGCCGAATGCGCTCCCGAGGAGGAGCTGCACATCATCCGCCACAGCGCCGCGCACATCATGGCGCAGGCTATCAAGCGCCTCTATCCCGAGGCCGACTTCGGTTACGGCCCCGCCACCGAGAACGGCTTCTACTACGACATCGACCTGCCCGAGGGCGTCAAGATCAGCGAGGACGATTTTCCCGCGATCGAGGCGGAGATGCGCAAGATCGCCAAGGAGAACCTCAAGGTCGAGACCTACGAGCTCCCGCGCGACGAGGCCATCGCCCATATGGCCGAGCGCGGCGAGAAGTACAAGGTCGAGCACATCGGCGACCTTCCCGAGGACGCCCGCATCACCTTCTACAAGCAGGGCGAGTACGTCGACATGTGCGTCGGCCCCCACATCACCTACACCAAGGCGCTGAAGGCCTTCAAGCTCACCGGCGTCTCCGGCGCCTACTGGAAGAACGACGCCGCCAACAAGATGCTTACCCGCATCAACGGCATCGCGTTCCCCACCAAGGAGGAGCTCGACGCGCACCTCGCCCTCATCGAGGAGGCGAAGAAGCGCGACCATAGGCGCATCGGCCAGGACATGGGCCTGTTCATGTTCGCCGACGAAGGACCGGGCTTCCCATTCTTCCTTCCCAACGGCATGCTCCTCCGCAACGCCCTGATGGAATACTGGCGCGAGGTTCACCATGCCAACGGCTATGACGAGATCTCCACGCCCATCATCCTGAACCGTGTGCTCTGGGAGACCTCCGGCCATTGGGACCACTACAAGGAGAACATGTACTTCACGAAGATTGACGAGGAGGACTACGCGGTCAAGCCCATGAACTGTCCGGGCTCGGTGCTCGTCTACCGCAATCGCCCGCACTCCTACCGCGACCTGCCGCTGCGCTATGCGGAGTGCGGCTTGGTGCACCGCCACGAGATGCGCGGAGCCCTTCACGGCCTGTTCCGCGTTCGCTGCTTCACGCAGGATGATGCTCACCTCTACATCACGCGCGAGCAGATCGCGAGCGAGGTCGTTAACGTGGCGAACCTCATCATCTCCGTGTACAAGAAGTTCGGTTTCCCATTCCACGTCGAGCTCTCCACCCGTCCCGAGGATTCCATGGGATCCGACGAGGACTGGGAAGCCGCTACCAACGGCCTCGTCAATGCTCTCGACATCCTTGGCATGGACTATGTCATCAATGAGGGCGATGGCGCCTTCTACGGCCCCAAAATCGACTTCCATCTGGAGGATTGCCTTGGGCGCACATGGCAGTGCGGCACCATCCAGCTCGATTTCCAGATGCCCCATAACTTCGGCCTCGAATACACCGCGGCGGATGGGTCAAAGAAGGAGCCCATCATGATCCACCGCGTGGTCTTCGGATCCGTCGAGCGCTTCATCGGCGTGCTCACCGAGCACTATGCCGGGAAGTTCCCCACGTGGCTTGCACCCTGCCAGGTCAAGGTCCTTCCCGTCTCCGAGAAGACGCGCGCCTATGCCGATGAGGTCGCCGGAAAGCTCGCCGCTGCGGGCATTCGCGTGAAAGTCGATGCGCGCGACGAGAAAATCGGGTATAAGATTCGCGAGGCGCGTTCGCTCGACCGTGTGCCCTACATGCTCATCCTCGGCGAGAAGGAGGCCGAGGCCGGCAACGTCTCGGTGCGCGATCGCAGCAACGAGACTGTGCAGAAGGACCTCGATGCGTTCATCGCGGAGCTTCATGACGAGATCTCGGCGCGCGAGGGCTAGATTCCAGCGATTGGAGCACACTATGGATTTCAAGATGGACGAGCTCAAGGATAAGGCGGTCGGCTTCGCGGACAAGGCAAGCGAGGCTGCGGGCGATCTGGTCGACAAGGCCAAGCTCGCCGCGCCGGGCGTCAAGGATGCCGCCCAGGGCGTCGCCGCCATGGCTGCCGAGGCTGCGGGCGACCTCGTGGAGAAGGCCAAGGCTGCCGCTCCCGACGTCATCGACGGCGCCAAGGACATCACCGGCAAGGCCGCTGTGGCCGCTGCCAGCGCGATCTCCAGCGCCAAGGACTTCGTCGAGGAGGCCACGGGCAAGGACCTCGACGGCGACGGCAAGGTCGGCAAGGGCGAGTAGGCCCATCAGCACGAACCGACGGGCCCCGGCAGTGCCGGGGCCCTTTCTTTAAGGAGACACGGCATGACTATGAGGACGGCTCGATTCATCGAGTTCGATGGCAGCGCGGAGGAGCTCTCGCTGGAACTCTTCGGCGTGGCGCCGCATGTCCTGCTCGGCGGGACGCCGCTCGCCGCCGCCGCGCCTCCCGAGCACGCCGTTGTCGATGTCTCGCTGCCCACCGAGTGGGGTGCGAATATCTCCCGGTTCAGCCCGCGCGCCGTGGTCGAGCATCTTGCGCGCAGGCTCGATGATCCCGGCACCGGGCTCTTCGCAATCTGGACCGATGAAGCAGGTGTCGGTTTCGAGGATGACGGTCTGGCCTTGGAGCTCGGGGCCTGCCTTCCCAGGCTTCGATCCGAGAACGACAACGCCGCAACGATCGCGAGCTACCTCGTCTGCCATCCCGAGGTGGCGGAGGTCTTCTACCCGGGTCTCAAGACGGACGATGGTTTCGCCCTCGCCGCGCAGATCCTCGCAAACGGCTTCGGAAACACCATCGAGTACTCCACGGAAGATGACGGGACCATCCGCCGCATCCATGCGACGGCGGGGGACATCTTCGACCAGATCGAGGAGCTCGAGCGGTCCCTTTGAGGCTCATCAACTTCGAATTGACACTTTTGGGATAAAACGAGCGCGGGAAACTATCCCAAATGTGTCAACTCGAGGGTTTGCGGTCTAGCCCTCGAGCTTCTTGGCGCCGTTCAGGGCCATGTTGCCCACCACGACGCTCACCGCGCAGCTCACGGCTCCGATGGCGAGCACGGGGATGTAGCCGAGCGGACCCTCGGCGATGAGGCCCCAGAGCGGGCTTCCGATGACGGCGAAGCCGGCGCCGAATGCCGAGACGCGCGACGTGATGACCGTGTAATCCTTCGAACCGAAGCAGCTTCGGACGAGCAACGACGTCTCGATTGCCGTTGCGGCGTAGCACACGCCGAGAAGCACCGCGCCGACGTACATGAGGGTGAGCTGGGCGGGGAAGACGAGAAGCATGGCAAGGCCCGCGATGCCCGCGATGCCCGCCACGATGACGCCGAGACGCACGGACTTATCGTTGATGAACCCGAGCGCGAGCAGGCCGAGGACGTTGCCCACCTGCACGATCGCCATGATGATGCCGGAGGCGTCCGCGACGTCGGGGAAGGCGGAGCGCAGGGATTCCGCATAGCTCGGGATGAACGAGTTGATGGTCTGGATGACCGTGTTCATGATGATGAAGATCACGATGAGCTTGAACACGCCCGTCTTGAGGGCGATGTCCGCGGGCACGCCCTCGCCGGTTGCCACCTCATCGACATCGGGGTCGTCCGCCCCGTACTTCTCGAGGCCCTTGTCCTCCGGCTTGTTGCGGATGACGAAGATCGTGAAGGGGAGGATGCCTGCCATGACGAGGCATCCGAACAGCAGGTACGCGCTGCGCCATCCCTCGGGACCGCTGCGGATGATCTCGGTTCCGATGGGGTTGAAGATCGCCCCGATGACGCCCGAGAACGACATGCAGAGTCCGATGAGAAATCCCACGCGCTTGGCGAACCACGAGTTGATGAGCGTGGGGACCACCAGATAGACGAAGGGCGTCATGCCCACGCCCATGGTGAAGCCGAGCACGTAGAAATGCCACACGGCACGGCACTGGGACATGAGGGCGTAGCTCCCGCCGAGGAGGATCGCGCAGATGGAGAGCGGGATGCGCAGGTCCATGCGGCCCATCAGCTTGCCGATGAAGGGGAGGGACACCGTGATCGCGATGTTGAAGACAGACATGTAGAGCACGAGCTGCGCGGTGGGGACGCCGAAATAGTCGCTCACTGGGGTGAAGAAGATACCTTGGCAGGCGTACATGAAGCCCAAGGCGACGCTGGCCATCACCATGGCGGCAAGCGCGATCATATAGGCGTAATGGAAGCCTGATTTGCCCCTGGGCATGCTATCTGCCATACGAACCTCACAATTATTCGGCGAACGTCACATATTTAGGCGCTAACCTTTTCAATCTACCACAGATTCAAAAACGTGTATTACAGTTCATAACGTATACGTACGCATGATCATGTGCATGATCGTTCCGGGAGGGAAGCATGTTCGATATCATCCTCATCTCTCATGGCCCGCTCTCGAAGGCCATCCTCGAGTCCGCGCAGCTCATCTGCGGCGAGCAGGAGAACGTGAAGACGTTCGGACTGTATCTGGGCGATTCGGTGGACACGTTCCGCAATCAGGTGCGCGCCGCCATCGAGGAAAGCCTCTCCCGCGGCGATCTGCTCGTCCTGACCGACATCCAGTCGGGAAGTCCCTTCAACGTGACCTGCGCCGCTATGGGAGACTACAAGTTCCGCCACATCACCGGCATGAACCTCCCCATGGTCATCGAGGCCTTCACGAGCCGCGACTACATGAGCTGCGACGAGCTCGCCAACAGCCTTATGGCCGTCGGCGCCATGAGCGTCGTGAACGTCAACAAGCTTCTCGACGACTATCTTGACATCGAAGACTAGCGACCGGTGCATCGACGCTTTCCTCGCCCCCTGCAGACCAGGGGGCGTTTCTTTTCTACTCACATATAGTTTTGTCCCTAAATTTGCAAGCACTATCTTCCACGCGGCGAAAACGTCACGCTGGCGGATTTGTCGAACCGTGTACGGAGGCAAGTCGTATAGTAATCAGATGTGGAGAGAGGTAGCTCCACCGCTTTGGCATGGACTCGCACGTTGGGGGTTGAATGGTCGAAGTGCGCGCCACAATCAGCGCCGGCGCTCGCGTCTCCGCGGGAAAGGGCCTTATGCGCTATTGGCGGCACATCGGCGCGGGAGATGCCGGGGCGAGCTCGGGACGCGCGACTGGGAGGCGCCGTCTGGAGCGGGGAAGGGATGGGAAACGTATTCCCTCTTCTCGCATAGGTTCTGCCACATGTACTGCCGCCGAGATCGCTCGCGGTGCTTTCGGACAACACAACCAAACCATCCATCAGGGTATCGCTCTCTCCTGGCTGCAAACCTCGGAGAGATAAACCATATAGGTTAAGTGCTACGAGCAAAGGAGTTACAAGATGGCAGCAGAGATTTCACTGGTCCGCATCGACGACCGTTTGATCCATGGTCAGGTTGTGACCGCCTGGCTCAAGTACTATCCGAGCGACGTCATCGTCATCGTCGATGACGGCGTCGCCAAGGATTCCCTCATGCAGCGCGTCCTGCGCGCTGCCGCCCCCAAGGGTTCCAAGGTCATCGCCAAGAGCGTTGCCGACACGATCGACTACATCAACGGCGGCGAGCACGACAAGGAGAAGGTCATGCTCATCGCCAAGGGCCCCGAGCCCATCGAGCAGCTGGTCGATGGCGGCGTCGCGATCAAGGCGGTCGTCCTCGGCGGTATGGGTATCAAGACGGGACGTACCAAGCTCAACCGAAACGTCTCAGCGAGCGAAGAGGAGGTTAACTGCATGAAGCGCCTGGTGGAGAAGGGCACCGAGGTCGGGTATCACCTCGTACCTCAGGAGTCCTACGTCCCCCTGGCCAAGCTTCTCTAGTTTCGGTATGAGGTTGTCTCGTTAAGAACACGAAGCAAGTGTTGTATCGGAGTACGTAGATTAGGTGTTGGGAGGAAATAAGAATGTCACTGTTCCAAGCATTTTTGTGCGGTCTTTTGTACTTCCTTGCCCAGTCGAACGTTACGATGGTCAGCTACGGCACCATCTATCGTCCGCTGGTCAACGGTTGGCTCGTCGGCTGCATCCTCGGCGACCCCGTCATGGGCGTCACCATCGGTGCGACCATCAACATGATGTTCATCGGCTTCATCTCCGCCGGCGGCTCCCTGCCGTCCGACATCCCCATGGCCGGCATCCTGGGCACCGCCCTTGCCATTTCCGCCGGCCTCGACGTTGACGCAGCCCTCGCACTCGCCGTGCCCCTGGGCCTGCTCGGCGCCTTCACCTGGGTTGGCCGTCTGACCCTCGACTCGTTCTTCAACCCGCTGACCGAGAAGATCATCGAGAAGAACGACAGCCTCAAGGGCCTCTGGATCCCCACGGTCATCCTGCCCCAGCTCTTCCTGTTCTGCATCACCTGCGTCCCCGTGACCATCGCGGCGTACTTCGGCTCCCAGGTTGTGGGCGACTTCCTTAACAGCGTCGCCTTCCTGGTGCCCATCATGTCGGTCGTCGGTGGCCTCATGCCCGCCCTCGGAATCGGCATCACCCTGAAGTTCATCTTCCAGGGTGAGTCCCGTGTCTTCCTGTTCCTGGGCTTCCTGCTTGCGGCCTACACCAATCTGCCCATGATCGGCATCGGCCTCATCGCGCTGATTTCCGCCATCATTTACATCCAGATCACGAGCAAGATTGAAGGTGCAGAATAATGGCTGAGATTAAGAAGCTTTCGAAGGAGACGCTGAACAAGTGCTTCTGGACCTGGGAGTGGACCTACCAGGCATGCTACAACTACGAGAACATGCAGGGCGGCTGCTTCCTCGACGCCATGGCTCCCGCGATCCGCGAGCTCTACCCCGCGGGTTCCGATGAGTTCAAGGACGCTGCGTCCCGCCACTTCGAGTTCTACAACATCGAGAACACCACCGGCGGCGGCGTTCTCGGCCTCGTCCTCGCCATGGAGGAGCAGATCGCTTCCGGTGACGATGTCACCCCGGACGCCGTCCGCTCCATCAAGACCGGCCTCATGGGCCCGCTCTCCGGCGTAGGCGACTCCTACATGCAGGGCGTTATCTACCCGATCATCCTGGCCATCGGCTGCTCCTACGGCGTGCAGGGCAACACCTTCGTGCCCATCATCGTCATCCTGCTCCAGGCCATCATCCAGATCGGCCTCGCCCGCGCGTGGTTCAACCTCGCCTACAACAAGGGCTCTGACGCCATGCTCGACCTCATCGAGTCCGGCACGTTCAAGAACCTGCTCACCGGCGCCGGCATCCTCGGCTGCATGGTTCTGGGCGCCCTCATCATGAACTTCGTTTCCGTCCACTGCGGCATCACCGTCAACACCGGCGGCGAGGAGCCGTTCAGCCTGCAGGCTGGCCTCTTCGACACGTTGCTGCCCGGCATCCTTCCGCTTGCCGCTACCCTCATGTGCTACGCGCTCGTGAGCAAGGGCTGGAGCTCCACCAAGGTCCTCCTTCTCCTCCTCGCCATCGGCGTTGTGGGCAGCGTCACCGGCATCCTCGTGTAAGGTTCCCATCCGACGCTAGCGCTTACTTCGTGTTTTTTGATCTTTGGCGCGGCCTGCAAATCGCTGAGGCGGGTCGCGCCTATCCTATCCAGACCACTGACCCGGATTCGATTACGACGATTGGAAGTGTGAAATGCCCTACGGAACGTTCGGTGCCGCACAGTATAAGATCGGCGCTGGTGCCCTCGACTGCCTCGCCGAGCTCAAGGGCGAGCGCGTGGGACTGGTCGTCGACAAAGGCATCATGCAGGCGCTCGGCCTCGAGGCCCGCATCGCCGAGCTCTTGAAGGACGCAGAGGCGTACGAGTACCTCTGCAGCATCCCCGGCGAGCCCACCCGCGAGCTGCTCGAGGGCCCCATCAAGGCTTGCCAGGCATTCGAGCCCACGTGGATCGTCGCCATCGGCGGCGGCGCCACCATGGACTCCGCCAAGGTGCTCTGGCTCTTCTACGAACTTCCCCACTACACCTGGGAGCAGGCCTGCCAGCTCTTCGCGGTCGACCCCTTCCCCGGAAAGTGCAAGATGATCGCCGTGGCGACCACCTCGGGCACCGGCTCCGAGACCACGTGCTGCGCCATGGCAGACAAGAGCGCCGAGAATTACGCGATGATCCTCGCCCCGCAGGTGCGCCCCACCTATGCGGTGCTTGACTATGACCTGCTGAAGAGCCTTCCGAAGAGCGTCATCGCGTTCTCCGGAATGGACGCGCTCTCCCATGCGATCGGCGCCTCCACCATCAACTGGGCCAACGAGCTCACCCGCACGGTCGCCATCGCGGCCGCCACGGCAACCATCGAGAGCCTCGTCGATTCCTATAATGGCGACCAGGGCGCCCGCCAGCGCATGGCCGTCGCGGCGACCCTTGCCGGCCAGGCGATCGACAACTCCAACTGCGGCCTCGCCCACTCCGTCGACCAGCCCGGCGGCGAGATGCGCGTGCCGCACGGCCTGTGCCAGGCGATTGCGATGCCCTATGTCATGGAGCTCTCCAAGCCCCAGCCCGAGTACGTGCGCCTCGCGCACCAGGTGGGCTGCTTCGGCACCGACGAGGAGGCCGTCGATGCCCTCATCGAGAAGATCAGGCAGATGATGCGCGATATGAACGTGCCTCTCTGCTACAAGGATGCCGGCCTCGACGAGGCCGCGTATATGTCCCGCGTGCCGCGCTGGATCGAGGAGACCCTTGCCAACCCGTCCCTCGACAGCCACGGCTACAAGGCCACGCGCGAGGACCTCGAGAAGCTCTACCGCGACCTGTACTACGGCGCATAGGGGCTTCATCACGTCAGGCAGTACTGTTCGGCTGAGAGGAAAGAGGTAATTATGGCCGAGACAATGAAGATCGTTGCAATCACCGGCGACCACGAGGCGTCAGTCATCGAGGCCGCCAAGCCCGAGCCCGGCAAGGGCCAGATCCGCATGCGCGTCGAGGGCTGCGCCCTCTGCACGTTCGAGCAGCGCATGTTCACGGGCGTGGTTCCCGTGCCGCTGCCCTTCATCGGCGGTCATGAGGTTGCAGGCTACATTGACGCCATCGGCGAGGGCCTCAAGCCGGAGAACTATCCCATCGGCAAGCGCATCGCAGCCCGCACGTTCTACAGCTGCGGCCACTGCTACGGCTGCCGTCATGACGAGGGCAACCTCTGCGTCAACGGCTCCGAGCAGGATAAGAGCTGGATGGCCTATCCCGGCATCGGCGGCCTCGAGCAGTACATGCTCATCAAGCCCGACATGCTGTTCTTCATGAACGACGACCTGCCGCTCGAGAAGGCCTGCTTCGCCGAGCCGCTCGCCTGCGTCCTCAACTCCATCGAGAAGGGCCGGATCGAGATCGGCGACGACGTCGTGGTCATCGGCGGCGGCATCATGGGCCAGCTCCATGTGATGTGCTCCAAGCTCCAGGGCGCCCGCGTCATCATGAGCGAGCCCGACGAGGCTCGTCGCCAGCTTGCCGCCGAGCTCGGCGCCGACGTCTGCATCAACCCGCTCGAGTGCGACGCCGTCGAGAAGGTCAAGGAGCTCACCGACGGCAACGGCGCGGCCGTCGTCTTCAACACCACCGCAGTCTCCGCCGTGGCGCAGCAGGCCATCCACATGGTCGCCAAGCTCGGCCGCGTGGTCATGTACAGCTCGCAGCATCCCGACAAGCCCATCGAGGTCTCCCCGAACTGGCTGCACAACTCCGAGGCCGTTATCACCGGCGCCGTCTCGCCGTCCGTCCGCAGCTTCCGCCGCTCCTGCGACGCCCTCTCCAAGGGCATCATCGACCCCGGCAAGCTCGTCTCCGGCGTCTTCGATATCGATGATTGCCAGAAGGCCTTCGAGACGGCCATCCGCCCCGACACCTTCCGCTGCATCATCAAGATGTAACCTTCGGTACCCGTTCCTTACGAAAGGAGTCAAATATGCTTGTTTCCATGGTTGAGACGATGACGAAGGCCCGCGAGGGAATGTACTGCATCCCCGCTCTTTCCGCGGCCAACGAGATCACCGTCAAGGCGGCTATCGAGACCGCCGAGGAGAAGAACGCTCCTCTGATCATGCTCTACATGCACACCAGCAAGAACCCGCAGGACATGCTCGACTACGGCTACATGGCGACCCGCCTCGCCGAGAGGGCTACCGTCCCCGTGTCGATCATCCTCGACCACGGCCCCAACTTCGAGACCTGCATGCTCGCCATCCGCTCCGGCTTCTCCGACGTCATGCTCGACAAGTCCTCCCTGCCGTATGAGCAGAACCGCGACGAGGTCGCCGCGGTCGTCAAGGTCGCCCATGCCGTGGGCGTCGGCGTCGAGGCCGAGCTCGGCCATGTCGGCGAGGGCGACAAGTACGACGATGCCTCCAACACCGTCTTCACCCGTCCCGACGAGGCCGTGAGCTTCCTGCAGGAGTCCGGCGCCGACACGCTGGCCGTCTCCGTGGGCACCTCCCATGGCGTCTACAAGGGCACCCCGAAGATCAACTTCGAGCTGCTCGACGAGCTCCACAGGATCGTTCCCGCCCCGCTCGTGATCCACGGCGGCTCCGGCACCGGCGAGGAGAACCTCTACAAGATGTGCCGCATGGGCGCCAACAAGCTCAACATCGCCAACGAGCTCATGCAGGGCTGCGTCAAGGGCGTTGAGACCAACGACTGCACCGGCTTCGGCGCGTACGGCTTCTTCAACTACATCCACAACGGCTACAAGGAGGTCGCCGCCCACATGTTCGACCTCTGCGGCGCCACCGGCCAGGCGTAAGCCAATCTGAACAGCATCCCGATAGGGGAGAGGACGGCCCGGGACCATGTCCCGGGCCGTTTGCCATCGCCGATGATGGCGGACCACATTCGCGATTTCCATGGTTTGTTTTATGGAACCGAGCAGATGTGAACCCCTCCGACTGGATTTGTGACGTATCATCTTCGTAGTGATTCATCCGCCGTTTAACGGATTGCCCGTTATCCCAAGAGGGAAGACCTGCGTCGGCGCACGTGGCCAGGGGAATAGGCGGATTCAGTGCGACCGGTGAGTCGCATTTTTCTTGCGGCTCACGCAAAGAAGCTCCTTCCAGGTATGGAGGCATGCTGTGGGTCGGCCGAAGCACGTACAAGCGGTTCTCTTCGATATGGATGGCACGGTCGTCGACTCCGAGCCCATCAAGAACGCGCATCTCGAGCAGCTGATCCGCGCCAACGGCGGCATCATCGAGGATCACGAGCTCGACCACATCTCCGGCGCCGACCTCCCCACGCTCCTCTCGGCCATGCGCAGCGTTCTCGACCGCAGCGGCGTCGCGCTCGACCCCCTCGAGATCCTCAGGAGCGACACCTATGGGCGGGAGCGCCCGTACCTCGAGCCCGGCTGCATGCCGTTCGAGGGCGCCATCGAATTCATCAAGGGGCTCCGCAGGCACGGCATCCTCTGCGCGCTTGTTTCGAGCACGCCCACCTATGCCGTGCTCACGGCCCTGAACCGCTTCTCCATGACGTCGCTCTTCGACGCCATCGTGTGCGGCGACATGATCGCCGTGCACAAGCCCGACCCCGAGGCATACCTCACGACCATGCGCATCCTCGGCGTCGACCCGCGCGAATGCGTCGTCGTCGAGGACTCGACATCGGGCGTCAAGGCAGGCGTCGCGGCAGGCGCATACGTGCTCGCGCGCGACGACGGCTCGGGTTTGCACGACCTCTCCTCTGCAGACGAACGGTTCACGTCGTTTGCAGATCTCCGTTTCTGGCACGCAGCGTAATGTAGGTCTTTGACCTAAAGGAACAAGGAGGTAGGAATGGCAGGGAAATCGATTGCGATCGACAGCGTGGATGCCCTGGGCAAGCGCATGAAGCAGATGCGCGAGGCGCAGGCGAGGTTCGCCACGTTCACGCAGGAGCAGGTCGACAAAATCTTCTATGAGGCTGCGCTCGCCGCCAGCAAGGCGCGCATCCCGCTTGCCAAGATGGCCGTCCAGGAGACGGGCATGGGCGTCATGGAGGACAAGGTCATCAAGAACCACTACGCTTCCGAGTACATCTACAACACCTATAAGGACACGAAGACCTGCGGCGTGATCGAGGAGGACAAGGCGGGCGGCATGACCAAGATCGCCGAGCCCATCGGCATCGTGGCCGCGGTCATCCCGACGACCAACCCCACCTCGACGGCGATCTTCAAGTGCCTCATCTGCCTCAAGACCCGCAACGCCATCATCATCAGCCCGCATCCGCGCGCCAAGAACTGCACCATCGAGGCAGCCCGCATCGTGCGCGACGCCGCCGTCGCGGCGGGATGCCCCGAGGGCATCATCGACTGGGTCCAGCAGCCGTCGCTCGACCTCACCTCCGCGCTCATGCACTCCGCCGACATCATCCTCGCCACGGGCGGCCCCGGCATGGTCTCCGCCGCCTATTCCTCGGGCAAGCCCGCACTCGGCGTCGGTCCCGGCAACAACCCCGCCATCATCGACGACTCCGCCGACATCAAGCTCTCGGTCAACTCGATCATCCACTCCAAGGTCTTCGACTACGGCATGATCTGCGCGACCGAGCAGAACGTCATCGTCCTCGACAAGGTGTATGACGAGGTCAAGGCCGAGTTCGAGCGCCGTGGCTGCTTCTTCCTCAAGGGCGATGACATCGCCAAGGTGGGCAACACCGTCATCGTGAACGGCGGCGTCAACGCCAAGATGGTCGGCAAGCCCGCAACCTTCATCGCGGCAGCAGCGGGAGTCGAGGTGCCCGAGAACACCAAGGTCCTCATCGGCGAGGTCACCTCCGTCGAGCCGTCCGAGCCGTGGGCCCACGAGAAGCTCACCACCATCCTCGGCATGTACCGCGCGAAGGACTTCGAGGACGCCCTCGCCAAGGCGGCGCGCCTCGTCGCCGACGGCGGCTACGGCCACACCGCCTCGCTGTTCGTCGATGCCAACGACCGCGAGAAGGTCGCCCGCCATGCGGAGGCCATGAAGACCTGCCGCATCCTCGTGAACACCCCCGCCGCCCAGGGTGGCATCGGCGATATCTACAACTTCCTGCTCACCCCCTCGCTCACGCTCGGTTGCGGCTCCTGGGGAGGCAACTCGGTCTGCGGCAACGTGGGCGTCGCGAATCTGCTCAACTACAAGTACGTCGCAGAGAGGCGTGAGAATATGCTCTGGTTCCGCACACCCCAGAAGGTCTTCTTCAAGAAGGGCTGCATGCCCGTCGCCCTGCGCGAGCTCAAGGACGTCTACAGCAAGAAGCGCTGCTTCATCGTCACCGACACCTTCCTCTACAAGAGCGGCTTCACCAAGAAGATCGAGGTCGAGCTCGACGCGATGGGCATCGCCCACGCCAGCTTCTGGGATGTCACGCCCGACCCGACGCTCCAGTGCGCCCAGCAGGGCCTGCGCCAGATGCAGTCCTTCGAGCCCGACTGCATCATCGCCATCGGCGGCGGCTCCGCCATGGACTGCGCCAAGATCATGTGGATGATGTACGAGCATCCCGAGGCGCGCTTCGAGGATATGGCCGTCGACTTCATGGACATCCGCAAGCGCATCTACACCTTCCCGAAGCTGGGCGAGAAGGTCTTCTTCGTTGCCATCCCCACCTCCTCCGGCACCGGCTCCGAGGTCACGCCGTTCGCCATCATCACCGATGCCGAGACCGGCGTGAAGTGGCCCATCGCCGACTACGAGCTGCTTCCCGACATGGCCATCGTCGACACCGACAACATGATGACCCAGCCGAGGGGCCTCACCTCCGCCTCCGGCGTCGACGTGCTCACCCATGCGCTCGAGGCGTTCGTCTCGGTCATGTCCTCCGACTACACCGACGGCCTTGCCCTGCGCGCGATGAAGCTCGTCTTCGACTACCTGCCGCGCGCCTACGACAAGCCCGACGATGTCGAGGCCCGCGACCACATGGCCAACGCCTCCTGCCTCGCCGGCATGGCCTTCGCGAACGCCTTCCTCGGCGTCAACCACTCCATGGCGCACAAGCTCGGCGCCTGGCACCACATCCCGCACGGTTGGGCCAACGCGGTCATCCTCACCCGCGTCATGCGCTACAACTCCGCCGAGCGTCCCACCAAGATGGGCACGTTCCCGCAGTACGACCATCCCAAGACCCTCGCGCGCTACGCCGAGGCCGCACGCTTCTGCGGCGTGACCGGAGCCGATGACGCGGAGGTCTTCGAGAAGTTCCTGGTCAAGATCGGCGAGCTGCTCGACCATGTGGGCGTGCACCGCACCATCGCCGAGTACGGCGTGGATGAGCAGTACTTCCTCGACAACCTCGACGAGATGAGCGAGCAGGCGTTCAACGACCAGTGCACGGGCGCCAACCCGCGTTACCCGCTCATCTCCGAGATCCGCGAGCTCTACCTCGACGCCTACTACGGCCGCGAGCCGAGCTCCTACGAGGACTAGGCGCTCCGTCCCGCACGACCGACCAGAACAGCACCTAAGGAGGAACGATTCCATGAAGCTTTCCAAGAAGGCAGAGGTCATCAAGACGCGCCACAACAAGGTCGTCTACCGCGATGTCAAGCGCATCGTCAAGGTCTTCAACAGCACCAAGCCCGCAAGCGACGTCTTCAACGAGGCGCTGAACCTCTCGCGCATCCAGGAGACGGGCATCCGCGTTCCCAAGATCCTCGAGGTCTCGCAGGTCGAGGACGGCGCCTGGGCGCTCTCGACCGAGTACATCCCCGGCGTCACGCTCCGCTCGCTCATCGATGCCGCCGAGGGCGAGGAGAAGACGCGCCTGCTCGAGACCTTCGTCGACCTCCAGATCGAGATCATGTCCTATCCCGCTCCGAAGCTCCTCAACAAGCAGCGCAACAAGCTCGCGGGCATGATCGCCCGCGTCAAGGAGATCGACCCGAGCTCCCGTTACGACCTGCAGATGCGCACCGACCGCATGCGCGGCGCCCACACCATCTGCCACGGCGATTTCAACCCCTCGAACGTCATCGTCGGCGATGACGGCCAGCTCTATGTCTGCGACTGGACGCACGTCACGCAGGGACTCGCCGATGCCGATGCCGCCACGACCTACGTCATCCTGATGGCATCCGACCCCGAGCTCGCCGCCGCATACCTCGACATCTATTCCAAGAAGACCGATACGCCCAAGCAGATGATCGACTACTGGGTTCCGGTGGTCGCCGCCGCCGAGCTCGCGCGCGGCCGCGAGCAGGAGCGCGAGAACCTCCTCGGCTTCATCGAGGGCGTCGCAGATTTCGAGTAGGCTCTTTCAGGGTATCCGCGCGGGGTCGGATCACGGCCCCGCCCACACGATCGTTGCATTCCGAGAAAGGAAGACCAGCATGTCCGAGAAGATGAACGTCGTCGCTATCGTCGATGATCACAAGGCCGAGATGCGCGAGGTCACGCGTCCCAAGCCGCTCAAGAACCAGGTCCTCATCAAGATCGACGGCTGCGCCCTCTGCACGTTCGAGCAGCGCATGTTCACCCGCGTCGTCCCCGTGCCGCTGCCCTTCGTGGGAGGCCATGAGTTCACCGGCACCATCGTCGAGCTGGGCGAGGGCGTCAAGGAGGACAAGTTCCCCCTCGGGCAGCGCGTCGCCGCACGCATGCTCAACAGCTGCGGCCACTGCTACGGCTGCCGTCATGACGAGCCCAACATCTGCACCGACTCGAGCCACGTCGACATGAGCCAGATGGACATCATGGGCATGGGAGGCCTTGCCGAGTACATCAACGCCGACATCTCGCAGGTCTACTTCATGCCCAACGATATGCCCGTCGAGAAGGCCTGCTTCGCCGAGCCGCTCGCCTGCGTCCTCAACTCCATCGAGAAGGGCCAGATCGAGATCGGCGACGACGTCGTCGTCATCGGCGGCGGCATCATGGGCCAGCTGCACGTCATGTGCGCCAAGCTGCGCGGTGCCCGCGTCATCATGAGCGAGCCGGACGAGGCGCGCCGCGAGATCGCCGCCAAGCTCGGCGCCGACGTCTGCATCAACCCGCTCGAGGGCGACCCCATCGAGATGGTCAAGGAGCTCACCGACGGCAACGGCGCCGCGGTCGTCTTCAACACCACCGCCGTGGCAGCCGTCGCCCAGCAGGCGATCGGCATGGTCGCCAAGCTCGGCCGTGTGGTCATGTACAGCTCGCAGCATCCCGACAAGCCCATCGAGGTCTCCCCGAACTGGCTGCACAACTCCGAGGCCGTCATCACCGGCGCCGTCTCGCCGTCCATCCGCAGCTTCCGCCAGTCCGTCGACGCCCTCTCCAAGGGTCTCATCGATCCCGAGCTGCTGGTTTCCGGCTCCTGGGATAAGACCGAGGCCCAGAGTGCCTTCGAAGCGGCCATCGACCCCGCGACGTTCCGCTGCATCATCAGGTTCTAGGCTCCCTTTCCCCATCTACGCTTGCAGGCCCCGCTCCATCTTGGCGCGGGGCCTGCGCTTTTGTCGTAGAATGGATGGGTCAGACCAACGATGAGGAGGAGTCACCCCATGAAGCGGTCCCTCAAGGCATTCTGCTCGGTGCTGTTCGCGCTCGTCGCGTCCATCGTCCTCGCATCCTGCTCGCTCTTCGCGAGCGAGGAGGGCGATGTCCGCGATATGGTCGACAACACGTTGAAGATCTTCAAGTTCGCCGAGAACTCCGATGCCGCGAGCTTCGCAGACCAGAGCACGCTCGAGACGCTCAGCGCCTATGGCGTCGATGCCAACGAGTTCATGGGGCACTGCTTCAAGAACCTCGAGTGGGAGTTCGGCGAGATCAAGCTCTCCGGCGATACGGGCACCGTCGTGGTCACGATCACCAACGTCAACATCGCCGTGGCGCTCGAGAAGGCGGGCGAGCAGTTCGCCGCGTATGCGGAGACCGATGAGGCGCATGAGCTCTTCAACACCGAGGGCGAGCAGGCGCTCATCAAGAAGCTCTTCTCGTTCTTCTACGAGGTCATCGACTCGGGCGAGCTCGACACCACCACGACCGAGGTCACCCTCCAGGTCTACAAGAACGACGAGGGCGTGTGGGACATCAAGACCGACAACGATGCCTTCTACCAGGCGCTCTATGGCGGGGCCAACTTCAAGATCTAGCTTGATCCAAAGACAGACAATCCGATAGGCGCTGCCGTCAGATGTGGCGGTAGAGGGCGAAGCAGTAGGGGATGCCGCTCGCGGTGAACTCGGTCTCAGAGACGTCGGCACAGACCCAGCGCCCGTCATCGTCGAGGTTGGGGAAGAACGCATCGGCTTCGAGCACCACGTCGTGGTAGGTCACGTAGGCCTCGTCGCAGAGATCGATGAACTGCTCGTAGAGCGATGCGCCGCCGATGAGCCAGGTGCGCCCTCCGTGCGCGTCCGCCATCTCGAGCGCCTCATCGATGGACCGTGCGATCTCGACGCCCTCGGGTGCGAAGTCGCGGCTCCGCGTGAGCACGATGTTGTTCCTGCCGACGAGCGGGCCGCCGGGGAGACTCTCGAATGTCTTGCGGCCCATGATGACCGAGCCGCCCATCGTGAGCTCCTTGAAGCGTCTCATATCGGCCTTGTTACGGACGAGAAGGCTGCCATCGCGCCCGATGCCCCAATCCGCCGTCACCGAGACGATCGCATCCATGGCTACACCGCGATCGGGATGTTCTTGACCTGCGGGCCGGACTGGTAGTCCTCGACGATCAGGTCGTCGGTCGTGAACGCGTAGAAGTCGGTCACATCGGGGTTCAGGCGTACCTTCGGCGCAGGGAAGGTCGGACGGGAGATGAGCTCCTTGACGATGTCGACATGGCGGTCGTAGATGTGCGCGTCGGCGATCATGTGCACGAACTCGCCGGCGACCATGCCCGAGACCTGCGCCACCATCATAAGCAGCAGCGCATACTGGCAGACATTCCAGTTGTTGGCCGCGAGCACGTCCTGGCTGCGCTGCACGAGCAGCATGTTGAGCGTGGGCCTGTCGACGCCCGGATCCTGCGTCACGTTGTAGATCACGTTGAAGGCGCAGGGGTAGAGGTGCATCTCGGAAAGATCGGCGAAGGTGTAGAGGTTGGTCATGATGCGGCGCGAGTAGGGGTTCTCGCGCAGGTCCTTGAGCACGCGGTCCATCTGGTCGTAGTCGCCGTCGGCATAATGGGAGACCTGTCCGACCTGGTAGCCGTAGGCCTTGCCGATCGACCCGTCCTCATCGGCCCACTCGTCCCAGATATGGGGCTTGAGGTCGTGGATGTTGTTGGATTTGCGCTGGTAGATCCACAGGATCTCGTCCATGCAGCTCTTGAGGCCCGTCTTGCGCAGCGTGAGCGCGGGGAACTCCTCGCGCAGGTCGTAGCGGTTGCAGACGCCGAAGCGCTTGATGGTGTAGGCGGAGGTGCCGTCCTCCCAGACCGGGCGGACCTTCTGGCCCTCCGTGGTGGTGCCGTGCTCGATGATGTCGGTGCACATGTTGATGAAGATGTCGTCTGCTCTGCTCATCGCCTGAACCTCCCCTTGGGATCGTTCGGTTCCTTACGCAAGTATACCGAACACGGCTTCCGCGCGTGGCCTAGGCGGCGGAAGCTCCCACGAGCCGTACGATGGCGTAGCTCGTGCCATCGGGTGCCCCGAGGTCGATGCAGACAACCCCGTCCCCGAGATTCACGCGCGGGATCACGGTATCACCGAGGAAGGCCATCTTGCGGTACTGGACGTCGAGTGCGCGCGGGGTGCCTATCTCCGCGAGCGCCGAAGCCGCATCGAGGGCCATGAGCACGTACTGCGCGTTGTTGACGTGGTCGTTGTAGTCGAGGTGCTGCGGCCCGATCGAGATCGGGTCGCAGTCGGTGTAGGCACCGGGAAGGAGGATCTTCTTCTCGAGGGGACCCATCTCGAGGCGTGTACGGTCCTCGAGGTAGATGAGCTCGGAGTCGGGGATGCGGATGAGCTTTCCGGTCTCGCGGTCGAACACAACGTACTTGGCGTCGGCTGCCACGAGGAGCTCCCCATCGGCCGTGCGCATCGCATAGTTGCGCATGGCGTGGGTGCGCTTCATCTCGTAGCAGAAGGTCTCGATGCGGATGCGGTCGCAGAGGCGGGGGAGCGCAGAGATCTCGATGCGCCAGGACGTGATCGCCCACGCGAAACCGCGCTCACGCTGGAAGGCGATGCCCACGCCGAGGCTCTCGGTGTGGAATGCGGAGCAATCCTGCAGGTAGTTGATGAGCGGGACGATCGCGAGCGTGCTCATCTCATCGCATTCGGAGAAGCGGACGGTGCTTTCGAAGGAGAACATGGGGCCTCTTCACATCGACGTTCGGATAGCGGCGCGTCTACGCCGTGGCATCCTTGGGGTAGTAGGGGCTCGTGGCATCGACGATCACGCGGATCGCTGACTTGAGGACGCGCGCGGTGTATCCCGAGACCAATCCGTCGACCGCGTCGCCGTCGATCTCGAGCGGAAGCGGCTCCGAGGAGACGACCTTGATCTCGCTGCCGCGCCGCTGCGTGATCGTGGGTCGGCCGAGCGTCTTGCCGGTCCTGTCGAACAGGCCTGCGAGGAAGGGCCGCGCGAGGTCGCCCAGGCTCTTGGTCTCGAGAGCGATCGAGTCGAGGAGGCCGTCGTCGAGCCGGCAGTCGGGGATGAGCTCGATGTCGCCCTGCAGCATGGCGGTGTCTGCGACGAGGCACGAGATGCCCTCGTAGGTGAAACGCTCCCCGTCGATCGTGATCTCGAACGTCGCGAGGGTCGCGTTGGGGTCAGCGAGGACTGCAGCGAAGTAGGCTGCCTGGCCCATGGCCTTCTTATTGGGGATGGCGGCGCGCATGAGCTGCGCGTCATAGCCGATGCCGCTGATGAGCGAGAAGCCTCGGGTGCGCTCGACGCCATGGTCGTCGCACCAGCTGATCTCGCCGAGGTCGAGCAGGGCGGTCTTGCCCGTCTTGCAGGCACGGGCGAGCGCTGCGGGCTCGAATGCGTTGCCGATGTTGCTGTAGAGCAGGTTCGCGGTGCCCGAGGGGAAGACGCAGGCGGTCACATCGCGGTAGGCGAGCGAGTGGAGCATGCCCGACACCGTGCCGTCGCCGCCCGAGAGCACGCAGACGTCGAAGTCCTCGGCATCGGCGAGCGCCTCGTCGGCGGGCTCGTCCGTACGCAGGAGCCGCATGCAGCATTCGTCGCCCGGGCCGATGAGCATCCGCTCGAACTCGAAGATGGCGTCGGAGCCGAAACCGGAATTTGGATTATGGATGATAAGGCTGCGCATACGGCTTCCTCGCATGAAACGGCAGTGTTTACCTTTAAGATGGTATCGCTAAACACGAGTCCGGTCATTGGAGAGTTCAGGTTGTATATCCAAGATGGTCAGACGCTCCGCGCATTCTGCGAGCGTGTCGCCTCCTCCCATGTCCTCGCCGTCGATACCGAGTTCCTGCGCGAGAAGACCTACTTCCCCAAGCTCTGCCTCATCCAGCTCGGCACCCATGACGAGGCCGCCGCGATCGACCCGCTCTCCATCGACGACCTCTCGCCCGTCCGCGCCCTGCTCGAGGACCCCTCCATCACCAAGGTGTTCCACGCCTGCTCGCAGGATCTCGAGGTCATCGCCCACGCGCTGGGCTGCACCGTCGGACCGCTCTTCGACACGCAGGTGGCCGCATCGTTTCTGGGGATGCGCCAGCAGGTGAGCTACGGGGCGCTCGTCGAGGCGTTCTCGCACGTGCATCTGCCCAAGGCGGAGTCCCTCACCGACTGGTCGCGCCGCCCGCTCGACCCCGATCAGCTCTCCTACGCCGAGGACGACGTGCGCTACCTGCCCGCCATCTACGATGCCATGATCTCCGAGCTCATCGCCAAGGACCGCCTCGGCTGGGTCCTTCCCGAGATGGAGCACCTCGGCGATTCCCTGTCCGTCCAGCGCGACCCGCGCTCCGCCTTCTTCAGGCTCAAGCGCGCCACCTCGCTCACCCGCCGGCAGCTCGGCGTCGCCCGCGAGGTCTGCGCTTGGCGCGAGGCCTTCGCCGCCCGCCGCGACATCCCGCGCAAGTGGGTGCTGTCGGATGAGGTGCTCCTCGAGATCTGCAAGCGCACGCCCTGCGACGAGGCGTCGCTCAGACGCATCCGTCAGACCGACCAGCTCTCGTCGCGCGATGCCGCCGCCATCACCTCCGCCGTCGCGAAGGCGCTCGCGCTCGATCCCGACCAGCTCCCCAAGCTCGAGCACCACGAGCGTCCGACGCAGGACCAGGAGAGCATCATCGACCTCATGTACGCGCTCCTGCGCGTCATCTCCGCACGCGAGGGCATCGCGACGCAGGTCATCGCCACCCGCGACGATCTGCTCGAGTTCATCCAGTCCAAGGAGACCTCGCGCCTCTTCACAACCTGGCGCTACGAGGTCGCGGGTAAATACCTCGAGAAACTTCTCACGGGCGAGATAGGCCTTACCGTGAAGGGTAATACAATAGAGTTGCTCTAAGGGATAGGGGAGCGGCGACGCCCCCGCGCTGTGCGTTGCACAGCCTGATGGAAGGGGAGCGATGTACTACTACGGCGGCCTCGATATGGGCTACATGCTCATCGCACTCATCGCGACGTTGCTGGGTGCGCTCACCCAGGGTTACATCCAGAAGGTATACGCCAAGTGGTCGACCGTCGACGCCTCCTTCAACGGGACCGGCGCAGAAGTCGCCAAGAACATGCTCCTGAACGCGGGCGTCACCAACGTGGGCTTCGCCCAGATCGACGGCACGCTCACCGACCACTACGATCCGCGCGACAACACGCTGCACCTCTCGAAGGACAACTGCTTCGGCGGCTCGGTGGCGTCCGTCGCCGTCGCCTGCCATGAGGCGGGCCACGCCATCCAGCATGCCGTGGGCTACTCGCCCGTCGCGATCCGCACGGCGCTCGTGCCCGTGGTGAACATCGCCCAGAGCGCGTGGTCCCTGCTCTTCTTCGGAGGCATCATCCTGGGGATGACGGGTCTCATCCGGATCGCGGTCATCGCCTTCGGCGCGTCCGTGCTCTTCCAGCTGGTCACGCTCCCCGTGGAGTTCGACGCCTCCCGCCGCGCCGTCGCCTACCTCGCCGAGTCGGGCCAGGAGATCGACAAGCAGGGTGCCAACGAGGTCCTCACCGCCGCCGCGCTCACCTACGTCGCGGCCGCGCTCACCTCGGTCATCCAGCTCCTGTACCTCATGAGCAGGACGCGCAGGCGCTAATGGCCGACATCCGCCGGGAGACGGCACCGATATCCGTCTCGCAGGCCTCCGCGCTTGCCAAGAACACCCTCAAGGGCCTTGGGACGCTCTGCGTCATCGGCGAGGTGAGCGGGTTCCGCGGCACCGCCCGCGGCGGACACTGCTACTTCGAGGTGAAGGATGCCGAGTCTGCGCTCTCCGCGATCATCTGGAAGGGCGTCTACCAGTCGCTCGGGTTTACGCTCGAGGATGGCCAGCAGCTCGTCATGTACGGCGATTTCGACGTCTACAAGGCGTCCGGCAAGCTGTCGTTCGTCATCCGCTACGCCGAGCTCGCGGGCGAGGGCATGCTGCGCCAGCAGGTCGCCCAGCTCGAACGGCGCCTCGCCGCCGAGGGCCTCATGGACGATGCGCGCAAGCTGCATGTGCCGGAGTTCTGCGAGCGCATCGTCGTGTGCACGTCGTTCTCGGGCAAGGTCCTCCACGATGTCGAGGTGACGCTCGCGCGCCGCAACCCGCTCGTGGTCGTAGACCGGGTCGAGTGCAGCGTGCAGGGCAAGGAGGCCCCACCCACGATCATCGACGCGCTCAGGACGGCCGAGGCGATGCGCCCCGACGCCATCCTGCTCGTGCGCGGCGGCGGCTCCTTCGAGGAGCTCATGTGCTTCAACGACGAGGGCGTGGCGCGCGCCATAGCGGCCTGCACCGTCCCCATCGTCACCGGTATCGGCCACGAGCCCGACACCACCATCGCCGACAAGGTCGCCGACAAGCGCGCCTCAACGCCGACCGCTGCCGCAGAGCAGGTCGCGCCGAGCATCAAGGAGATCCGCGGCAAGCTCGACGACCGCAGGATGCGCCTCGCATCTGCGATGGGCGCCCAACTATCCGCACGTGCGGCGGCGCTTGAGGCGCTCGCTTCGAGGCCCTGCCTCACGAGTCCCTATGCCCTGCTCGAGGAGCGTGCCGCAGAGCTCGTCCAGACCGAGCAGCGCCTCGCCGACGCGCCGCTGCGCCTCATCGAGCGTCTCTCCTTCGGAACCGACAAGCTCGCGATCCGCCTCGGCCATGCGGGCGCCCAGATGACGGCGCCCTTCTCGGCTCGCCTTGCGCGCCTCGAGGTCAACCTGCATGCGCTCTCGCCGCTCGCCGTCCTCGGACGCGGCTACGCCATCGTGCATGCAGGCGGCCATGTCATCACGTCCTATACCCAGGCCCATGCGGGCGACGCGCTCACGGTGCAGCTCGCAGACGGCGCCATCGAAGCCACGGTCACCGAGACCCAGGAGGGGAGACTTGACGATGAACGATAAGGAATACCGTCCCATCGAGGAGCTGAGCTACAAGGAGGCGTCCATCGAGCTCGAGCAGATCGTGCGCGCGCTCGAGTCCGGCTCGCTCGAGCTCGAGGAGTCGATCAAGACCTACACGCGCGGCGTCGAGCTCCTGAAGAGCCTCAAAGCGCGCATCGCCGAAGCCGAGGAGCGCGTGAAGGCGCTGCTCGAGGACAATCCCGTCACCGTCGGATAGAGAGGGAAGACCATGTCAGACTGCATCTTCTGCACGATCGCGAGCGGTGCGTTCGGCACCGAGTTCTACTACGAGGACGAGAACGTCGTGGCGTTCGACGACCTCCATCCGCAGGCGCCGGTCCACGTGCTCGTGGTACCCAAGGCGCACTACGACAACATCATCGACGGCGTGCCCGCCGAGGTGCTCTCCTCGATGGCGGCGGCCGTCAAAGCCGTCGCGGAGAAGCGCGGCATCGCCGAGAGCGGCTTCCGCTGCATCATGAACACCGGTGCCGACGGAGGCCAGACGGTCATGCACCTCCACATGCATGTCCTCGGCGGCGCCCCGCTCGGCGACGGCCTCATCGCGAAGTAGCAGGCCGCCATGCTCCGGCGGCTGTTTGGCGGTATCATTATCTAGTTGGCAGGTTTCTCGAGAAAAGGGAGTCCCATGAACGTCCTCGTTATCAACGCAGGTTCCTCCTCGCTCAAGTTCCAGCTCCTCGACGTCGACACCCGCGAGGTGTACGCCAAGGGCAACTGCGAGCGCATCGGCATCGACGGCTCGTTCGTGGGCTACGAGTCGATCGCCACGGACGGCAAGCAGAAGATCGAGGCGCCGCTGCCCGACCACAAGACGGCCATGCAGTACGTCATCGACATCATCAACGCGACCGGCAAGGACTTCATCGGCATCGGCCACCGCGTCGTTCAGGGCGGCTGGTACTTCCCCGAGTCCAAGATCGTCACCGACGAGAGCCTGGGCTGGGTCCGCGAGGTCGCACCGCTCGCTCCGCTGCACAACTACGCCGAGGCCGACGCCATCGAGGTCTGCCGCGAGCTCTTCCCCGACAAGGGCAATGTCGTCGTGGCCGATACCTCCTTCCACTACGCCATCCCCGAGCGCGCCCACCGCTACGCCCTGCCGCGCGACGTGGTCGACAAGCTCCACATCCGCAAGTACGGCGCCCACGGCACCAGCCACCGCTTCATCTGGCGCGCATCCAAGGAGTTCCTCGGCGACGACCTGCACAAGCTCGTGAGCTGCCACCTCGGTTCCGGAGCCTCCCTCTGCGCCATCACCGACGGTAAGAACATGGATACCACCATGGGCCTCACGCCGCTCGACGGCCTCATCATGGGCACCCGCTGCGGCACCATCGACCCTGCCACCGTGTGCTACCTGCAGCGCGTGGGCGGCTACACCGTCGACGAGGTCGACACCATGATGAACAAGCAGTCCGGCCTGCTCGCCGTCTCGGCGATCTCGTCCGACTCCCGTGACATCGAGGCTGCGGCCGACGCGGGTGACGAGAAGGCGGCCATGGCCATCGAGATGTTCGCCTACCGCACCGCCCAGCTCATCATGGAGATGGCGCAGGCCAACGAGGGCATGGACACCATCGCCTTCTCCGCGGGCATCGGCGAGAACTCCCCGCGCATGCGCGCCGAGGTCGCCAAGAAGCTCGCCTGGATGGGCGTCGAGATCGACCCCGAGCTCAATGCCATCCGCTCCGACGACGTCCGTACCATCAGCACGCCCGAGAGCAAGATCCGCGTCCTCATCGTTCCCACCAACGAGGAGTACATGATCGCCCTCGACGTCGCAGAGCTGCTCGGCTAGTTCAATTCCGCATCGGCAGTGGGGCAAGGGGCCGCGGCCTTTTGTCCCACTTCCCTTATCACGGGGAGGGGATCCATGGCACTCCACACCATCAAGCGCGGGCCGTACGAGGCGGTCATCGACAGCAAGGGCGCACAGCTCGTGAGCCTCAGGTTCGAAGGTTACGAGTATCTGTGGCAGGGTGATTCCCGTTGGTGGACGGGCCACGCGCCCATCCTGTTCCCGATCGTGGGGATGCTGCGCGGGGATGCCGCCACGAGCGCGGCGGGTCCCGTGAGCCTCAAGCGCCACGGCATCGCGCGCAACTACGAGCATGCGGTGCTCTCGAAGGGGCAGAGCACCGTCACCTTCGAGCTCAACGCCGATGAGGGGATGCTCGAGCGCTATCCCTATCCGTTCCGCCTGCGCATGACCTATGCGCTCTCCGATGACGGGCTCACGCAGTCCTTCGAGGTCTGCAACACGGGCGACGACCCCATGCCCTTCGTCGTGGGCGGCCATCCCGCCTTCAACGTGCCCATCCCGCGCACGCAGGGCGCCTTCGAGGACTACCAGGTGCGGTTCGAGGACACGTGGACCTATGCCACGCCGTGGATGGACAAGGTGAACGGCCTCATCGACTACGGCAGCTTCACCCCGATCGTCGACGGCGAGGACGCCTGGCAGCTCGACCGCGCCCCGTTCGACCACGAGGCGATCGTCCTGGAGGACGTGCCCGGCAGCACGGTCACGCTCACCAAGGACGGCGCACATGGCGTGACGGTCACCTTCGCCGACTTCAAGTACCTCGGCATCTGGTCGCCCTCCGACGCGCCGCTTCTGGCGCTCGAGCCCTGGGTGGGCATCGCGACCTGCCTCGACGAGGACGATGTCTTCGAGCACAAGCGCAACATGCAGGTCGCCGCACCCGGCGAGACCAGGACCTTCAGCTTCACGATCAAGCCGTTCTAGCCACCCGTTTCCAAGGAGGAGCCATGCCCGTCATCCACACCTACGCATCCACACCCATCGCCTTCGAGCAGCGCGAGTCCCTCAAGGCAACGTTCGGCGAGGCCATCGCGGCCGTCCCCGGCAAGTCCGAGCAGTGGCTCATGTGCCTGTTCGAGGAGAACGTGCCCATCTACCACGCCGGCGACGGCAAGGCTCCCGCTGCGCTCGTGACCGTCGACGTGTACGCCACCGAGCCGGTCGATTCCGCGATCTGGGCCGGGATGACCAAGGTTATCTGCGGCGCGCTCAACGAGCAGCTGGGCATCGATCCGGCGCGCATCTACGTCAAGTTCGGCACCACGCCCGACTTCGGCTGGAACAACATCGTCTTCTAGGGGAGACATCTCCAACTGCGTATGCCGCTTGCACACCGACCCCCGCTCTTCGCCGAAGCCCTTCGGCGGAGGCGGGGGTTATTGGTATCTTTTTGTTAGGAACTTATCTAGTTCATCATGCCGCGAGACGGAAGGGAACCCCCATGGCAGACCTGATCACGATGCTCACCTGGAACGATGTCACCGTCCCGAACGCCAAGGAGGTGTTCCTCTCCGCGGCCGACGCGCCCTGCAAGCATTGGGGCTTCAAGATCGAGGGCACCACGCCCGAGAACTTCGCCGACCTCGCCGCCACCATGAAGGAGCACGGCAAGGAGGTCTACATCGAGGTCCTCGCGATGGACGAGGAGGATTGCATCAGGGCGGCCGAGCAGTGCATCGCCGGCGGCGCGCAGCACATGCTGGGCACGCCGTACTATCCCTCGGTCCAGAAGATGCTCGACGACGCGGGCGTGACCTACTCGCCGTTCCCCGCGCTCGATCCCGACTCGCGCATGCGCCGTCCCATCCCCGAGGTCGTCGACTGCGCCATGGGCTTCGAGCGTGCAGGCTGCGACGGCTTCACGATCAGCGCCTTCCGCTATCTGGGCGGCGATCCCGAGGAGCTGCTGCGCGCCCTCGACGACGCGACCGAGATGCCCTTCCGCATCGCCGGCTCCGTGAACTCCTACGAGCGCCTCGACTTCGTGAAGAGCCTCAAGAACCTCACCGGCTTCACCATCGGCGGCGCCTTCTTCGAGAACAAGTTCGGCGAGACGTTCGCCGAGAACGTCACGACCGTCTGCGAGTACCTGCTGAAGTAGGGGAGCGCCATGTCTGACAGGAAATACCTGCTGGGAGCCGATTGCGGCACCACGGCGATCAAGGTCGCGCTCTTCGACACCGAGGGCAACCGCATCGCCGCCCGTGCCCAGGAGTACGCGCTCATCCGCCCGTCCGCCCAGCGCGTGGAGCAGGAGCCCGAGGTCTACTGGACCACGTTCAAGGCCTGCCTCGCCCGCGTGCTCGCCGAATCCGCCATCGATCCCGCCGATATCGCCGCCTTCGCCTTCGACTCCTCGGCGGAGACCATGGTCTTCCTCGACGAGCAGATGGAGCCGCTCGACAACTTCTACGTGTGGATGGACAACCGCGCGGAGGTGGAGGCCGTCGAGATCAACGAGCGCTTCTCGGCGGATGAGATCGCCCACCACACCGGCCAGTGCCCCATCGACCCGGTGTACCCGGCAACCAAGATCCTCTGGTTCAAGAAGAACAAGCCCGAGCTGTGGCCGCACGTCTCTATGATGTTCATGACCGACGACTACCTGCTCTGGAGGATGTGCGGCAAGAAGGTGTCCCACGGCTCGAGCTGGTGCACGAGCTACCTCTGGGACATCGTCGAGCGCGCATGGTGGCCCGAGATGCTCGACTATCTGGGCATCACGGCCGACCAGCTGCCCGAGATCCTCGAGACCGGCACGCCCATCGGGCACCTGCTGCCCGAGATGGCGGACGAGCTCGGCCTCTCGCGCGACATGCTCGTGGTCATGGGCGCCCAGGACCAGTCGAGCGGCGCGATCGGCGTCGGCAACGTCAAGCCCGGCATCTTCTCCGAGTCGACGGGCGGTGCGCTCATGGTGTGCACTACGCTCGACGAGCCCGTCTTCGACGAGGCGGGGAACGTCCCCTGCAACTACTCCGATCTCGGCGGCTACATGATCCAGGGCGGCGCCAAGGGCGGCATCGTCATCAAGTGGCTGCGCGACACCCTCTGCCAGGAGGAGCTCGCCCGCGAGGCCGCGGGTGAAGGCAACGCCTACGACCTCATGGACCAGCTCGCGGCGGCGACCCCTCCGGGAGCCGAGGGGCTCTTCGTGATGCCGTTCTTCGGCGGAGGCTCCAACCCCACGCCCGACATCTACGGACGCGGCGTGCTCTACGGCCTCTCGCTCGGGCACACGCGCGGCCACATCATCCGCGCGTTCCTCGAGGCCACTGCCGTCAATATCGCCATGATCGTCGACTACGTCGAAGGGCTCACGGGCGTCAAGGTGACCCAGATCCGCTCGCTCGGCGGCGGGTCGCTGAGTCCGTTCTGGTGCCAGGTCAAGGCCGATGTGCTCGGCCGAGAGGTGGTCACCATGGCGAACACGCAGGATGCGGCATGCCTCGGTGCGGCCATCATCGCAGGCTACGGCGCCGGCATCTTCGACAGCATCGCCGACACCGCGCTCTCGTTCGCCCAGATCGACCGCGTCTACACGCCCAACCCCGAGAACCGCGCGGTCTACGACCAGCTGATCAAGAAGTACCGCCTCTTCGTCGAGGCGACGCACGGCTATACCGAGGAGCTTTCGAAGGAGCGCTAGGAAGGGAACGACCCGGGGTGGCCCGAACCCCGGCTGCATTGCACGGCAGGAATGGAATGGAAGGTGGTTATATGTCCGATCGTATCGACGCCTATCGCATCAAACTGTATCAGGACGAGGTGGCCCGCTGCATGCACCGTCTCTTCGACGAGGGCCACATGAACGCCGACGGCCTCGCAGAGGTCTCCGTCATCGACCGCGAGAGCGGCATCGTCGTGACCAGCATCAAGCCCGGCTTCATCGGCGTCCGCGAGATCGACGACTACCATGGCACCGACATGGCCGTGGTCGACCTCGACGGCAATCTGGTCTACGACATCACGCCCCCCAACGACAACGTCGACCTTGCCCTCGCCATCTTCAAGGCGCGTCCCGAGGTCGGCGCCATCATCCACAGCTATCCCATCTACTGCGGCCTGTTCGCCAACAACAGCCGCCCCATCCCGTTCGCCTTCGTCGAGCAGGGCTACATCACCGACTTCGACTACTCCACGGGCTTCTCGACCGACGTCGTCACCACGCCGCCGTCGCACACCCAGGCCTACTTCGACGAGGTCGTCGATAATTTCCACGGCACGCAGTTCGTGCTGCTCAAGGACTTCGGCTCCATCTCCGTTGCCGACAACGTCGACAACGCCCTCAACTATCTCGCGTGGATGGAAGAGGTCTGCCAGAAGATCGTCCGCGCCGAGATGATCGGCGACATCCAGTGGATCGACGAGTAGGAAAGGGAGGTCTGAACGATGGAGAACTACAAGGAGCTATTTGCCAGCCCCAAGGACCTCATGTGGAAGGAGGAGGTCGCCCGCGGCACGCGCCTGCTCAACAAGTGGGGCCTCTCGCAGTCCGGCGAGTCAGGCGACTGCTCGGTGCGCGACCTCGAGACCGGTCTCATGTACATCTCCGGCTCGCCCGACTGGTGCTTCCAGAAGAACCTCCGCGATGCCCGCGGTTGGGAGCGCTGGGTCACGAACAAGGACAGCGAGGACCTCGTGCCCTGGTCGACGCCCACCATCGAGTGGCCCATGCACGTGGCCATCTACAACGCCATCCCCGAGGCCGGCGCCATCTGCCACACCCACGGCGTGTGGGCGTCCGTCTTCGCGGCGCTGCGCATGGACGTGCCGCTGGAGAAGGCCGGCGAGGGCCTGACCGGCATCATCCCGTGCTCCGACTACCGTCCCGCCGGCAGCCCGGACGTGGGCGAGGTCGTGGCGGCCACGATGCTCCAGGGCTACGACTGGGCCCTCATGGGCAACCACGGCGCGGTCACCTACGGCGCCACCCTCGACGATGCCTTCGAGAAGGCCATGCTCATGGAGCACCTCTGCGAGAAGGTCTACTTCCAGCTCCTCACCGAGAAGCACCTCGGCAAGCTGTTCGGTTAGAACCTGCAGCAACGGAACGGCCCCGGCCCTGCTGGTCGGGGTCGTTTTCGGTAACGGCGGCCCAGCGTTCCCGAAAGGCGCTCCGATGATCAAGCTCGTGCTCTCCGATATGGACAACACCATCGTGCCGCTCGGCGCGGGCAGGGTGACCGAGCATCTGCGCGCCGCCGTCCACGCCTGTCTCGATGCCGGGGTGCGGTTCGCGCCTGCGACCGGCCGCGATCCGGACGGCCTCGAGCGCTTCTTCTGCGGCGATGAGGCCTGCTACGCCAGCATGCTCGCGTCGAACAGCAAGGTCATCGCCCTCGACGGCCGCCTCGTGCGCGAGGTCTTCATCGACACGGACGATGTGTGCCGCATCTGCGAGCTGCTCGAGCCCGAACCCGATGTCTTCTGCCTCTTCCGCGTGGGAGATACGGACTACGCGTACGGCTCGAGCGATGTCGATTACGGTGACCTTGCCGACATCTTCGGCCCGGATGTCCATGTGACGCAGGAGCTTCCCCGAGGAAACGTCATCGCCCTCACGGTGGCGCACGCGATCTCGGCCGAGCGCCAGCAGGAGGTACGCGCGCTGGTCGAGGGTGCCTGCCCGGGTCTCGTATGCCGAGCTCCCGCCCTGGGCGTCTTCGATGTCATGCCGTGCGGCTGGGACAAGGCGAGCGGCATGCAGGTCCTCATGGACGAGATGGGCATCACGGTGGATGAGGTGTGCGTCTTCGGCGACTCCGAGAACGATCTGCCCCTGCTCAACGCCTGCCCCAACTCCGTGGCCGTCGCCAACGCCATGCCCGAGGCGGCAGCTGCGGCGCGCTACCACATCGGCGCCTGCGCCGACGATGCCGTGGCGGACGCGCTGTTCGATATCGCCGAGGCTGCGAAGACGGGGGAGATGCCCGCCTTCATGAGGTAGCGCTAGCCGCGCTTCCAGTGGAATGCGACGCGCGGGGATCTGTCATCCATATAGACGATGCCGCATCGCGTGAAGCCGGCGCCCTCGAGCGCCCGCTGCATGGGGATGTTCGACTCGTGCGTGTCTGCGCGCAGCGTCCCGAACCGATCCTTGGCCCAATCCAGGCAGAACCCCCCGATGCCCTTGCCCTGGTACTTGCTTGCCAGGCGGTGCACGGTGCCGTACGGCATCTGGTCCGGCCAGGCGCCATCGAAGATCTCGGCGTAGGTATGCTCGGGCCAGGTCTGCATGCAGAATGCTGCGACGATCTCGCCGGTCGCAGCATCCTCGCAGACCATGAGCGCGTTGCGTGCGATGTCGTCCTCCACATTCGTGCGCGAAGGATAGCCGTTCACCTACTGCACCGTGTTGCCGATCGAGCGCATGAAGCGGCGCGCGCCGTCGAACAGCGCGAGCACCTCGTCGATATCGCCGGCCTCCCCGGCGCGGATGCGCAGGTCCATCTCGGAAATCCTTTCCCCGTTACGATAGCTACTATACCAATCGTGATGAAGTTGCGTAGTTGTGATACGGGGCGGTTAATTCGGCCGCCCTTTTGTTAATTTTCGCATGATTGAACATGCTCCCGCATATGATATGAACCGTTGAATATTGGTCGAGGTTCTATTCCAGAGAACGCATAGGGAGGCAGACATGGCAGTTAATGCAGAGCTCCAGATGTACGGCATCGCGCACACCGACGGCAAGTGCACCGTCGATGCAAGCCCCGCGAAGCTCGTCGAGATGGCGGTCGAGCGCAACGAGGGAACGCTGACCAGCACCGGCTGCCTCGCCGTCACCACCGGCGCCTACACCGGCCGCAGCCCCGAGGACCGCTTCATCGTCGATACCCCCGACGTGCACGAGAGCATCGCGTGGGGCTCCGTCAACAAGCCCATCTCCATCAGCCGCTATCAGAAGATCCGCGAGGAGGTCGTGGCCTACCTGTCCGAGCGCCGCGTCTTCCTGGTCCACGGCATCGCCGGCGCCGACCGCCGCTTCTCGCGCAAAGTGCTCGCCGTCTGCGAGCTGGCCAGCCAGGCGCTGTTCGTGCATCAGATGCTCGTCCGTCCCACCGAGAAGGAGATGGCGAACTTCGGCATGGCCGACTTCGTCGTGCTCGCCGCTCCCAAGCTCAAGCTCGACCCGCGCATCCATGGCACCAACTCCGAGTGCGCCGTCATCATCAACTTCCAGGAGCGCATGATCCTCGTCGTGGGCACGCAGTACAACGGCGAGATCAAGAAGTCGATCTTCTCCACGATGAACTACCTGCTTCCCGCAGAGAACAAGATCCTGCCCATGCACTGCTCGTGCAACATGAACCCGCGCTCGCACGGCACCACGGTCTTCTTCGGCCTCTCCGGCACCGGCAAGACCACCCTTTCGGCTGCCGAGGACCGCATGCTCATCGGCGATGACGAGCACGGCTGGGCCGACGACGCCGTCTTCAACATCGAGGGCGGCTGCTATGCCAAGACCATCAACATCACGCCCGAGACCGAGCCGCAGATCGTCAATGCCATCCGCTTCGGCGCCATCTGCGAGAACGTCGTGATCGACTCCGATACCCGCATCGCCGACTTCTTCGACGACAGCATCACCGAGAACGGCCGCGTCGCCTATCCCGTCGAGTACATCCCCAACGCGGTTGCCAAGGGCTACGCCAAGCGTATCCCCGATGTCGTCATCTTCCTGACCGCCGACGCGTTCGGCGTGCTGCCGCCCGTCTCGAAGCTCGACACCGACGCAGCGATGTACCACTTCATCACGGGCTTCACCTCCAAGGTCGCCGGCACCGAGCGCGGCATCAAGGAGCCGCAGCCCACGTTCTCCTCGCTCTTCGGCGAGCCGTTCATGCCGCTCGACCCCAACATCTACGCCAAGATGCTCGGCGAGCGTATCGAGAAGGGCGGCACCCGCGTCTACCTCGTGAACACCGGTTGGACGGGCGGCCCCTACGGCGTGGGCACCCGCATGAAGCTCAAGTACACGCGCAAGATGGTCGAGGCATGCCAGTCGGGCATCATCGACGAGGCCGAGTTCGTACACGATGAGCGCTTCAACGTCGATATCCCTACGGAATGCCCGGATGTCCCCTCCGAGCTGCTCAATCCCAAGAGCACGTGGTCCGATCCCGCCGCCTACGACGAGATGGCCGACAAGCTCGCCGCGATGTTCGTCAAGAATGCCGAGACGCGTCATCCCGGCATGACGCCGGAGGTCCGCGCTGCCGGCCCCAAGCCCCTGGCATAATCCTGTCAAAGGGACAGGTTGTTTGACATAAAAGCAGGGTCCATCGCGGCCCTGCTTTTTTACCTGTTGGGGGAGTATCCCTGGCGATTACCCCTTGAGGAGCTTGGCGATGTTGTGACCGAGGTTGCGCATCACCTTGGCGCCGAAACGATCCTCGCGCTCCGTATGCTCGCCGTTGTGCATGAGTGGCCAGTAGTTGCTCGTGGCGACGATCATCTGGCTCGCATAGAAGTACTTGTTGAGGTTGTCGATGGCCGTGGTGGCGCCGGCGCGCCAAAGGTTCACGACGGATGCCCCGACCTTTCCGCGCAGCGTGCTCTCCCAGTTGCAGGTGGCATAGAACGCGCGGTCGCAGATGGCGGTGAAGGCGCCGTTGCCGCCCGCGAAATAGACGGGCGATCCCAGCACCACGCCATCGCATTCGTCGAGCAGGTCGATGAGCTCGTTGGCGCCGTCGTCGTCGAACGCGCAGCGATGCGTCTTCGTGCAATGCTGGCAGTCGATGCAGCCGCGTACGGGCTTGGTTCCCAGCTGCCACCAGACGGTCTCGATGCCGTCCTCATGGAGCGCTTCCTCGACAATCCTGAGCTGCTTGGCGGTGTATCCGTCAGCATGGGGGCTTCCATTTGTGAGAAGGACCTTCATCGGAGGCCTCCCTTCAGGAACTGGGCCATGTTGCGTCCGAGCTGGCGCATGATGTCCGCACCGTACCCGTCGTCATGGCCCAGGTATTCGCCGTTGAACATCTGCGACCAGTAATGGCTCGTGATGATGGGCATCTGCGCGATGGAGAAGTACTTGTACAGGCGGTCGAGCGCCGCGGATGTGCCGGCGCGCCAGCAGTTGACGACGGCAGCCGCGGGCTTGCCCGCGAACCCGGGCCCATGCTCGTCGCCCGCATAGAAGGCGCGGTCGAGCAGGCAGCACAGCGAGCCTGCTGCGGCGCCGTAGTAGACGGGGGAGCCCACGATAAGCCCGTCTGCATCGTTGATGGCATCGATGAGCTCGTTTGCCGCGTCGTTGAAGATGCAGCGGCCGACACCGCTGCAGCCTCCGCAGTCGATGCAATCTTGGATCGGTTTGGCTCCCACTTGGAACCAAGCCGCCTCGACGTCCTCTGCGGCGAGCCCTTCCTCCACGAAGGAGAGCTGGCGTGCCGTCATGCCCTCTGCGTGCAGGCTGCCGTTGACGAGAAGGACCTTCATGGGGCCTCCCTTCCCGAGCTCGGTTGTTCGGTTGACCTTAAGCCATCTGCGCCTGGACGGCGGTGATGGCGACGACGCCCACGATGTCCTCGGCGGAGCAGCCGCGGGAGAGGTCGTTCACCGGCTTGGCGATGCCCTGGAGCACCGGGCCGTAGGCCTCGGCCTTGGCGAAGCGCTGGACCAGCTTGTAGCCGATGTTGCCCGCCTCGAGGTTGGGGAACACCAGGATGTTGGCATGGCCGGGAACCTTGGAATCGGGGGCCTTGAGCAGGCCGACGGAGGCCTCGAGGGCGGCATCGAGCTGCAGGTCGCCGTCGAGGGCGAGCTCGGGTGCCTTCTCCTTGGCGAGGCGCGTGGCCTCCTGGACCAGCGTTGCGGTGTCGCCCTTGGCGGAGCCCATGGTGGAATAGCACAGCATGGCCACGACCGGCTCGTCGTTCATGAGCGACTTCCAGGTGGCGGCGGAGGAGAGGGCGATCTCGGAGAGCTGGTCCGCATCGGGGGCGATGTTGAGGCCGCAGTCGGCGAAGAGCACCGTGCCGTCCTCGCCGTACTCGTGGGCGGGGGTGCACATGATGAAGAACGAGGAGACGAGCTTGGTGCCGGGGGCGGTCTTCAGGATCTGGAGCGCCGGGCGCAGGGTGTTGGCGGTGGAGTGGCAGGCGCCGGAGACGAGGCCGTCAGCATCGCCGAGCTTGACCATCATGGTGCCGAAGTAGGTGGCGTCGGCCATCTGGTCGAAGGCCTGCTCGGGGGTGACGCCCTTGGCCTTGCGCAGCTCGTAGAACGCATCGGCGTACACCTGGCGCTTCTCCGCGGTGGCAGGGTCGATGACCTCGGCGCCGGGGACGTCGATCTCGGCGGGGTTGCCGAGGATGACGACCTTGGCGAGGCCCTCGGCCACGATCATGCGGGCTGCGTCGATGGTGCGCTGGTCCTCGCCCTCGGGAAGAACGATGGTCTTAACGTCGGCCTTGGCCAGTGCCTTCATGCGATCGAGAAATGCGCTCATGCTCTCCTCCAATGTATGCTGGAAATCCTGTTCAATTGATGGACGCCGGGCACGCGCGCCGCGGTGCTGGACGGCTCCCACCCAAAACCTCTACCATTATACTGTCGAGTGCTAGAATCGTTTCTGCTCAACCGTCCGGTTTTCTAGAAGGGATATGCCATGGCAATCGAACACGGTCTTCCCGAAGCATTCTCTCCCGATTCATATGATGCGATCATCGTCGGCGCCGGCTACGCGGGCGCCGTCTGCGCGCGCCGCCTCGCCGAGTCGTGCGGCTTCAAAGTCTGCGTGATCGAGCGTCGCAACCATATCGCCGGCAACGCCTACGACTGCTATGACGAGGCGGGCGTGCTCATCCACCAGTACGGGCCCCACATCTACCACACCACCAACGAGCGCGTCCATCAGTTCCTCTCGCGCTTCACCGAGTGGACGCCCTACCAGCATAAGGTCCTCGCCGACATCCACGGCACCCTCATGCCTGTCCCGTTCAACCACACCTCCCTCAAGCTCGCATTCGGCGACGAGAAGGGCGAGGCGCTCTATCAGAAGCTCGTCATGACCTTCGGCGAGAACAAGAAGGTCCCCATCATGGAGCTCCGCAACCAGAACGACCCCGAGCTCACCGAGGTTGCGGACTACGTGTACGAGAACGTCTTCCTGTACTACACCATGAAGCAGTGGGGCAAGACGCCCGACCAGATCGACCCGTCCATCACGGGCCGCGTCCCCGTGTTCGTGGGCGATGACGACCGCTACTTCCCGGCCGCCCCCTACCAGGGCATGCCCGCGGTGAGCTACACCGACCTCTTCGAGCACATGCTCGACCACGACCTCATCTCCGTCTTCCTCGGCGTCGACGCCCGCGACCTCATCACGGTGGGGGAGAGCGAGGCTTGCGTCTGCGGCAAGCCCTACGGCGGCGAGATCGTCTACACGGGTCCTCTCGACGAGCTGTTCGGCTACGACCTCGGCGCGCTCCCGTACCGCACGCTCGACATGGTCTTCGAGACGCTCGATGTCGACCGCTTCCAGCCCGTCGGCACCGTGAACTACACCGTGAGCGAGGACTTCACCCGCATCACCGAGTTCAAGAACATGACCGGCCAGGTCCTTCCCGGCAAGACCACGATCATGCGCGAGTACTCCAAGGCCTATGAGCCCGGCAGCGGCCAGACGCCCTACTACGTCATCAACGAGCCGCAGAACATCGAGCTCTACAAGCGCTACCGCGAGCGCGTCGCGGGCATGCTCAGCTTCCACGTCGTGGGCAGGCTTGCCGAGTACCGCTACTACGATATGGACGGCGTCGTGGCCTCCGCCCTGGAACTGACCGACGAGATCATCGCGCAGCACTAGCGCCCTCAAGGAGATACGCATGGACAAGATCCTGAGCATCGGCATCCCCTGCTACAATTCCGCAGCCTACATGGACCACTGCATCACGTCGCTGCTCGAGGGCTCGGGCTATGCCGAGGATCTGGAGATCATCATCGTCGACGACGGCTCCGCCAAGGACGAGACCCCCGCCAAGGCCGATGAGTGGCAGGAGCGCTACCCCTCCATCATCAAGGCCGTCCATCAGGAGAACGGCGGGCATGGCAAGGCGGTCATGAAGGCCGTCGAGCACGCCACCGGCGTCTACTTCAAGAATATCGACTCCGATGACTGGGCAGATGGCGCCGCGCTCGCAGCCCTGCTCGACCAGCTCCGCAGCTTCGTCGATGCCGATGACCTTGCCGATCTGGTCATCACGAACTTCATGTACGACCACGCCGACGAGGGCACCGCCCATACGACCACCTACAAGCACCGCCTGCCCGTGGGCCGCATGTTCACCTGGGACGAGATCAAGCGCTTCGACAAGACCCAGTACCTGCTCATGCACGCGCTCACGTACCGCCTCGAGGTCCTGCGCGCCGCCAACCTGCAGATGCCCGCCCACACGTTCTACGTGGACAACATCTACTCCTACGTGCCGTTCCCGCTCTGCAAGAAGCTCTTCTACCTCGATGTCGACCTGTACCGCTACTACATCGGCCGCGAGGACCAGTCGGTCAACGAGAAGGTGCTGACGAGCCGCATCGACCACTACTGGCGCGTCGCGCGCGTCATGATGCACGCCTACCACATCTTCGATGATGTCGACTCGCTCATGCTCGCCGACTACATGATGGGCTACTTCACCATCATCATGGCCATCTGCTCGGTGTTCTCGAGGTTCTCCGACCGCGAGGATGCGATGGAGCAGCTCGACGCGCTCTGGGCCGAGCTCAAGGAATACGACCCGCATATGTACCGCCGTGCCCGCCGCGGCATCATCGGCATGGCCACGAACCTTCCCGGCGCCTTCGGCAAGAAGGTCACGGTCGGCGTGTACCGCCTCGCGCAGAAGCTCGTCAAGTTCAACTAACGGCTATCGGCGGTCCTCGGAACGCCTATTGTGAAGACCCCTCCATCATTCGCAAGGGGTCTTTACTTTTGTTTCGTGAGTGTTACGATGGGTTCGTAAATAGTTTCAAGTATGTTTCGTAGTATGAAACGCAACAGAATGAGGGTGGTTCTCCATGGTCGTCGTCCTGTTCCTTCTGAGCCTCGTCGTCACCGGTCTCGTCCTGTCCACGGTGCCTTCCAAGCAGGTTGCCACGCATACCGACGTCGATTACCATATCGTTCCGTTCGCGGGATAGACGGTTCCCGCTAGGGCTCCACAACACAACGACTCGGAGGGGCAGGGCGCTCGCGTCCTGCCCCTTTTTCGTTTTCTGCTGTACTGCCTGGATGGTTTGCATAGAAAGATGCGCCGCGTACCTGCCGAAGGTATGCGGCGCATCCGATATGATGCCTATGAAACGTGCGTGCCTACAGGTCGCAGGCCGCCTTGAGCCCGAAGGCGCCCGTGGCCGAGCGCGCGCTGTCTGCGATGGCCCGTCCGAGTGCGCGGACCGCGAGCGCTCCCACGACGTCGACCATCGCCTCGACCTCTCCGGTCGCCATCACGAAGATGGTGTCGCCATCGTTGGTCGTGTGGGTGGGGAGGATGGTGTGCGCGTAGGCGTCGGCGCTCATCTGGGCGACCTTGGTCGCCTCCGCCTTGGTGAGCTTGGCGTTGGTGACGATGCAGCTGATCGTGGTGTTCGTGCGCGGGAGCGGCATGTCGGCCGCGCTCGCGCGGAGCAGCTCGTCGGTGTTCGCGGCGAGCGACCCGTCGGGGCCGAGCACGCCGGCGATCGCCTCGTGCGTCTCGGGGTCGAAGACATCGCCCACGGCGTTCACGGCGCTGACCGCGCCGACGATGAGCCCGCCCGAGACCTGCACGTCCTCGCCGAGTCCCGTCTTCATCGAGCGCTCCGGCCCGGCGATTTTACCCACCGTGGCGCCGGTTCCCGCTCCCACGTTGCCGCGCTCGAGGGGGACGCCGGGGTTGTCGAGCGCCTCCATGGTCGCCTCGATGCCGTCGACCGAGGTGGGGCGCACCTTGGCGTCTCCGACGGCGAGGTCGAAGATGCAGGCTCCCGAGACGATCGGGACGCGGCACACGCCCACATCGAGGCCGATACCGCGGCGCTCCAGCTCCTCCGCGACGCCGCAGGCTGCGGAGAGGCCGTATGCGCTGCCTCCCGAGAGCACCACGGCATGGAGGACGGAAACCGTCTCCTCGGGCTTCAGAAGGTCCGTCTCGCGCGTTGCGGGGGCACCGCCGCGCACATCCACGCCGCCGGTCGCGCCCTTCGGGCAGACGATGACGGTGACGCCCGTGCCGGCGTCCGTGTCGGAGCAGTTCCCGGCGAAGATGCCGGGGATATGGGTGATGGAAGCGATCTCACATGCCATGCTAGCCTCCTAGTACATCGAGAACGTAATCGTGTCCGCTGCAAACGACGTTGAGCTCGCGGACGAGACGGGAGAGGGGGAGCCCCACCACGTTGTCGTAGTCGCCGCGGATGAATTTGACGAGGACCGCGCCGCGGCCCTGGATCGCATAGGCTCCCGCCTTGTCGAGCGGCTCGCCCGATGCCACATAGGCGCGCAGCCACGCGTCAGAAAGCTGATGGAAGGTCACATCGGTGGTCTCGTGGAAGGTGTGCTCGACCACTGAGGGTCCCTCGAGCAGCAGGATGCTCACGCCCGAGGTCACGAAATGCGTCCTCCCGGAGAGGAGGGTGAGCATGCGCAGGGCATCGGGCTCGTCGGCGGGCTTGCCGAGGACACCAACCTCGGGCGACCAGACGACGGTGTCGGCGGCGACGATGAGGTCGTCTCCCGTTTCACGTGCGAATGGCACGGTGGCATGCGCCTTCGAGCGCGCGAGCCGCTCGACCAGCTGCGGCGGCGTCTCGCCGGGCAGCGGGCTCTCGTCGATGTCGGCGGCATGCACCGTGAACGAGAAGCCCGCCCTCTCGAGCAGCTCCTTGCGGCGGGGCGATTGCGATGCGAGGATCATGCGGTTCCTTACAGACGAAAGGGAGCCGGCGTCATGCCGGCTCCCCCCATTGTACGATATGCCGATGGAACGCTAGTCGATCTCGATGGCGGAAACGGGGCAGGACTCCGCCGCATCCTGGACGGCGTCGGCGAGATCGTCGTCGAAGTCCTCCACAGCCTCGGCAACGCCATCATCGTTGATGGAGAAGACGTCGGGGCAGGTGGCCTCGCACATTCCGCAGCCGATGCACTCGTCGTTGATGAAAACCCTCATGGTACTTCCTCTCTCAAAACACCCTTGGGATCCGCTGTCCCAAGTCCACCCATGTTGTACCCACATACGGCCGGTTAATCACCGCGACGCGAAAAAAGATGGATCCGGTCGCGAGGGCGGTCCGTTCGGTCGGTCCGCTCACGCCCCCTTGTACTCGATGCAGAGCATCGTCAGGTCATCGAACTGCTCGATGTCTCCGACGAAAGCATCGACGTCCCTCCGGACCGCCGCGAGGATCTCGCGCGGCGCGGCGTCCTGGGAGGACGTCAGGGCCCTGAGCAGACGGTCCAGTCCGAACAGGACGTCATCGCAGTCCGTGGCCTCGGGCACGCCGTCCGTGTAGACGAACAGCTTCGACCCGGGCTCGAGCTCGATCTCGTACTCCCGGTAGGGCATGCCCTCCATGCAGCCGAGCGCCATGCCGTGCTTGTCCCTGAACAGCTCGAACTGCCCTCCCGGCCGCCTCAGCATGGGATACTCGTGGCCCGCGTTCGCCGCGACGAGGCGTCCCGTCGAGAGCTCGAGGATGCCGATCCACACGGTGACGAACATGTTCTCGGGGTTGTTCGCGCAGATGATGTCGTTCGTCCGCCTGAGGATCTCGGCGGGGGACCTGCCGAGCGTGGCGGTGTTGTTCAGGATCGCCTTCGTCGTCATCATGAACAGCGCCGCGGGCACGCCCTTGCCCGACACGTCGGCGATCACCAGGCAGAGATGGTCGTCGTCGATCAGGAAGAAGTCGTAGAGGTCGCCGCCGACCTCGCGGGCGGGATCCATCGAGGCGTGGAGGTCGAACTCGCTCCTGTCGGGGAAGGCCGGGAACGTGCTCGGGAGCGCGGCGGACTGGATCCTCGCGGCGAGGTCGAGCTCGGCCCCGATGCGGCTGGCCTCCTCCGTCATCTTCTCGATATTGGCGACGTGGTCGTCGATCTCGTCCATCAGGCCGATGAAGTCGTCGGACAGCTCGCCGATCTCGTTCATGCGGGCTGCGAAGGCCTTGGGACCCGACAGGTCCTCGGAGAGCTTTCCGGACACCAGCTCGCTGTCCTTGGTCTGCGTGTAGAGGCGGATGCTCTTCTGGACATCCGTCAGGGGGCGGAGCAGGAAGAGGTAGAGCATGCCGAGGCACAGGACGGACAGTAGCAGCATGTAGCCCATCGCCTGCGCGCTGGCGATGAACGTCGTCCTCCTGATGTTCGCCCACATGTCGGTGAGGTTGTACGTGAGGCCCACGAACACGGCATGGCGGTCGAACGTGAGCACATGCACGTAGTAATCCATGTAATCGCCGGCATCCGCGAGGTGCTCGCGGTCGGCCACCGCGCTCTCCATGGCTTCCTGCTGGCTGCCGGAGACCTCGACGGTGACGCCGATGGGATAGAACTCGAGATAGTTCGTCCCGCGTCCCGCCCCCTCGTCGGCGGCGCTCAGCAGGAAGTACTGCTGGCTGTACGGCGCGTCGGAGAGCACGCAGAACAGGAAGTCGACGTCGTAGACCTTCTTGATCTCGTCGATGCGGGTGGTCACCCACGAGTAGACAATCTCCGCGTAGAGCTTCCGGTCGGCCTTCGGGAGGGCGGCGACCTCCTGCGTGGTCGCATATCTGATCTGGATCTCCGGATGGCGCTCGCTGAAGAGGCGCACCTTCGCCTCGGTCTCGGTGCCCGGGCCGAACGGGGCATCGTACTCGATGTCCATCTCGTCGCCGTGGGCGTACCAGTACCTGAGCAGCCATTCATAGGACGGATACTCCTTGACCGACGAGACGAACTCATCTGCCGTGTTGGCTGCGACGGCTTCCATCTGCCGTTTGACCGCGCGCTCGGAGAGGGCGTACTGGGAGAAGTAGGTGATGATGCCGGCGGCGGCGATGGCGAGCGCGAAGAAGACCGCCACCTGCGTGATGATGCCTATGTACGAGCGCCGTTTCTCCATGCCGCCCCCCACGGAACCGATACCACCATCATGATAGCGTCTCGGAATGCCGATTGCAGGCGATTCCCGTCTTCAGCGCAAGGCAGACGTCGCTCCCGTTGCGTCTTAGCTGATCCGGGACAGCAGGGCGACCGACTCCACGTGGAACGTCTGCGGGAAGAGGTCGTGGGGCGTGATCGCGGCGGGGGAGAACGTCCCGAGCTCCTCGAAGCGCGCGATGTCGCGCGCGAGGGTCGCGGGATCGCAGCTCACGTACGCGATGGCGCGCGCGGGCTGGGCGGAGAGCTTCTCCACGACCTCCTTGGCGAGCCCGGCACGCGGCGGATCGACGATGATGACGTCGGCGTCCGTGTCGGGGAACTCGAGGCCCGCGTCGCCGCCGATCGCATCGACGTTGCCGATGCCGGCACGTTCGAGGTTGCGCCGCAGGTCGCGCACGGCGGGTCCGTAGGATTCGACGGCGGAGACGAAGCCCGCGCGGCGCGCAAGCGGAAGCGTGAAGGTGCCCGCACCGCAGTACAGGTCCATCGCCTCGTCGTCGGGTTCCACCCCGAGGCCGTCGAGCGCGCAGGCGACGAGCTTCTCTGCACCGCGGGTGTTCACCTGGAAGAACGAGGGGGCCGAGAGGTTCATGGCCTCGCCGGCGACCTTCTCGGTCCAGAATCCCTTGCCGGAGAGGCACTCCACCCCAGCGACCCGACGGGCAGCCTTGGGTCCCTTCATCATGACGCGCACGATGGAGCTCGCGGGCAGCGCATCCCCGATGACCTTGGCGACATGCTTGCGCGGGAACGATCCCGTCTCGGTCCAGAGCGCGACCTCGACCTCCCCGGTGCGTTTGGATGAGCGGATGCCCACCCGCTCGAGCGCGAGGTCCTGCGAGCCCGCGAGGTAGCCCAGTGCGCCCGAGAGCGCCTTCACCGCCTTCTTGGAGGGGGCGTCGAAGAGCGGGCATGCATCGACCTTGACGATTTCGCCGCCCGCGGCGTGCATGCCGATCATGGTCCGATTCCCGTTCCGCACGGCATCGAGCTCGATCTTGTTGCGGTATCCCATGGCAGGTCCGACGTCCACGCACGTTCCGACGAGTCCCTCGGCGCGCTCGGGATCCATACGTCCGATGCGGGTGAGCGCATCGATGACGAGGGAGCGCTTCGCCTCGAGCTGGTAGGAACGCTCGACGTGCGCCCACGGGCAGCCGCCGCAGATCCCTGCGAAGGGGCAGGACGGCCGGACGCGCCTATCCGATGGCCCGACGACCTCGAGGATGCGCCCGCGCGAGTAGCGGTCCTTCTCCTCGACGATCCCGACGTGCACGGTATCTCCGGGGACGCCGCCTGGGATGAACAGCGTCTTTCCCTCGGGCGTGCGCGCGATGGCATCGGCACCGTAGCTCAGGCGCTCGATTTCGACTTCGTATGTTGCTGTACCGGTTTCCATGCGGCTCCTCAGGGGTTTACCGTCTCATCCGCATCCTGCAGCTTGATGAACATCGTGAGCACGTTCAGCCCCAAGGTGAAGCGGTGGTCGATCCTGTCCGCGATCTGGTAGACCAGACGGATGCCGACGTTCCTGAACGGGTCATCGGGATCGAGCAGCTTCGCGCGCTCAGCGGGATCGAACGGGGCACAGTCGTCCTTGATGCGCAGGACGAGCATCTCCGGCTTGTAGACCACGCGGACGTCCACGGCGTGCTTCTTGCGGTCCTTGGTGAATCTGTGGTCCACGATGTTGCCCGCCATCTCCTCCATGCAGAGCGCGCCGTAGTAGGACTCGCGGTCCCCGACGCCATGGGCGCGGCATAGCGCCTCGACCTTCTCGGACGTGGAGAGCACGTCTTCCATGGTCTGGATCGAGATGTCGAGGCGGTCGGTGTCGGGGGCTCCGAACCCTTCGGGAATCACCATGAGCTCCTCGACGGAGCGGGGGAGGCGGCGGTTGGCGATGATGGCGTAGATGAGGAAGATGGCCACGCAGACGACGCCGTTGAGGACGTTCGCCCAGTAGAGGCCGTCGATGCCCATGGCCGGGATGAGGAGCGCGGAGAAGCCCGCCACGCAGACGACGCCGTCGAAGATCGTATCGACGTGGATGACCGCCTGCTTGCCCGACGACTGGCCGTAGGCGACGAAGCACATGCAGATCGTGGAGAGCGGCATGCACAGCGGGAGGATCCGGAACGCCTGCACCGTCATCTGGAACACGGGCTGCGCGGTGTCGCGGTAGAAGATATCGGAGAAGGGCACGGCGAGCAGGATGATGCCCGCAGCCATCACGATCACGATGGGAAGCGCCCTGAAGAGGCAGACGCCCATGGTGTCCGCAAGCGAGCGGCGATCCTCCTCGCCGATATACATGCTGAAGAGGATGCGCGCCGTTGCCTGGATGCCCGCGGGAACCGCCCAGAAGATGTTGAGCAGCGAGTTCGCCGCCGTGAACGCGGAGAGGCCGACGGCGCCGACGTGGGCCATGACGAGGCCGTTGACGATGAGGCCGCGCAGGGTCATGTAGCCCGAGACCAAGGCGCCGGGGAGGCCGATCAGTACGACGTCCTTGAGGTGCCTGAATCCCGCATGCGCGAGGGTGAGCCTGAGGTGCGCCTGCTCGGTGAGGAAGTAGGGCACGAGCATCGCGAGGAACACCCAGTTGCTCGCGGAGGTCGCGAGGGCGAGACCGAGCGCGTCGAGGCGCATCATGCAGACGAACAGCCAGTTGAAGAAGGCGTTCGCGACAATGGCGACGATGCTCGCCATGGTCGTGCGCTTCCCCTGCTGCTCGAAGGCGAGGAACGCGAAGAGCTGCTGGCCGACGAGGAAGGGGACCATGTTGGGGGCGATGCCGATCAGGAATTGGTTGAACGAAGCGCGGACCTCCGGATCGCTGGCAGCGAACGCGGTGAGGTCTAAGACGCCGAGCACCAGCAGGATGACGGTCGCGGCGACCGAGACGGCGGCCATGACGAGCAGGTCGAGCGTGAAGACCGACTGCATCTCGTCGTTTCTCCCCATGCCCATGAACCGGGCGCAGAGCACCTGCGAGCCGCCCAGCATGATCGTGCCGATCGCGGTGACGAGCTGGTTGGCCGGCCCGAAGAGGCCGAAGGCGCTCAAGGCGACCTCGCCGACGTAGTTGCCCGCGAAGAAGCTCGTGATGAGGCCGTTCACGGCTCCGATGACCATGAGCACGACCTGGATCGGGAGGATCCTGAAGTAGAGGCGCGCGATCATCCGCGCGTTCGCGCGTGCCTCCGTCTCGTGGGTTGTCGCTGCAGTGCTCATGGCAGGAAGTGCCCTCCTCGGCGGTGCCGTCCTCCGTGACAGTATATCGCCGTATGACGCGGCGGGTGCGCTGCGCTATCCTGTTCATACGTATGCGTTTCCGTTTGGAGGGTCAATGACGCCCATCTTCAACACGTTCTCGGAGATCGGTCCGCTGCGCACGGTCATGCTGCACAGGCCGGGGGATGAGCTGCTCAACCTCTCGCCTGACAGCCTCGACAGGCTCCTGTTCGACGACATCCCCTTCCTCGAGGGCGCCCAGCGCGAGCACGACACCTTCGCCCGGATGCTCGCCGAGGAGGGCGTCGAGGTGCTCTACCTCGACCAGCTGGTCGCCGAGGCGATCGATGCGGCTCCCGACGGGCGCGAGCTGTTCGTGGACCGCTACGTCGACGAGTGCGGGCTCGAGGGCTGCGATGCGCTCCAGGGGCTCGTCCGCGACGTCCTGCTCGCGAAGCCCACGACCAAGGCGCTCGTCGACAAGGCCATCTCCGGCATACGTGCCGACGAGGTCGACGGGCTGCCCAGGAAGGCCGGTTCGCTCGCCGACATCCTCAACGCGAACGGCACCGAGGAGGACGGGCTGCTCGTCGACCCCATCCCCAACATCTACTTCACGCGCGACACCTTCTCGGTCATCGGCACCTCGGTGTCCGTCAACCGCATGCTCTCCGCGACGCGCCGGCGCGAGTCGCTGCTCGCGGAAACGATCTTCTCGTACCACCCCACGTACGCGGGGGTGCGCAGGGTCTACGACCGCGACCTGCCCTTCCATATCGAGGGCGGCGACATCTTGGTGCTGGGAAACCGCACCGTCGCGGTGGGCATCTCCGAGCGCACGCAGTCCGCAGCCATCGACATCCTCGCAAAGAACCTCCTCTGGACCGATGAGGATCTCGGCTTCGATCGCGTCCTCGCCCTGCTCATCCCGCGCAAGCGCGCCTTCATGCACCTCGATACCGTGTTCACGCAGCTCGACGCCGACACCTTCACCATGCACCCCGCCATCCTGGGCACGCTCCGCGTGTTCGAGCTCACCCGCGGTGCGCATGCGGGGGAGCTGGACATCCGCGTTCGCGAGGAAACGCTCGACGAGATCCTGTCCTCCGCGCTCGGCCTCGACGGCGTGCGCCTCATCAAGTGCGGCGGCGACGATGCCATCGCCGCCACGCGCGAGCAGTGGAACGACGGCGCGAACACCCTCGCCGTCGCCCCGGGCCGCGTCTTCGTCTACCAGCGCAACTCGGTGACCAACGATATCCTGTGCAAGGCCGGCATCGAGCTGCTCGAGATCCCCTCCGGGGAGCTCTCGCGCGGCCGCGGCGGCCCGCACTGCATGAGCATGGCGTTCTGGCGCGACAGCCCAGAGTACTAGCAAGAAAGGAGCCGTTTCTATGTCAGTCAACCTCTCCGGACGCAGCCTCCTCAAGCTGCTCGACTACTCCACCGAGGAGATCGAGTACCTCCTCGACCTCGCACGCGAGCTCAAGGCCCTCAAGCGTGCCGGCACCCCGCATCGATACCTCTCGGGCAAGAACGTCGTGCTCCTGTTCCAGAAGGACTCCACCCGCACGCGCTGCGCGTTCGAGGTCGGTGCGATGGACCTCGGCATGGGCGTGACCTACCTCGGGCCGTCCGGATCCCAGATGGGCAAGAAGGAGTCGATCGAGGATACCGCGCGCGTGCTCGGCCGCATGTACGACGGCATCGAGTTCCGCGGCTACCTGCAGTCCGACGTGGAGGAGCTGGCGGCGAAGAGCGGCGTCCCCGTCTGGAACGGCCTCACCGACGATTGGCATCCCACCCAGATGCTCGCCGACATCATGACCGTCCAGGAGAGCTTCGATTACGACATCAAGGGCAGGACCCTCGTCTTTATGGGCGATGCCGAGAACAACGTGGCGCGCTCGCTCATGGTCGTGTGCGCGAAGCTCGGCGTGAACTTCATCGCCTGCGGCCCGCGCGCCTGCTGGCCCGCGAGCGACGTGGTCGACGCCTGCATGCCCATCGCCGCCGCAAACGGATGCGAGATCACACTCACCGAGGATCCGTTCGAGGCCGTGCGCGGCGCCGACGTGGTCTACACCGACGTGTGGGTCTCGATGGGCGAGCCCGACGAGGTGTGGGAGAAGCGCATCCAGCTGCTCACCCCGTACCGTGTGACCGAACAGCTCATGGAGCTCACCGCACCCGATTCCATCTTCCTGCATTGCCTGCCCAGCTTCCACGACACCAACACCACCATCGGCGCCGATATCGCGGCACGCTTCGGCGTCACCGAGATGGAGGTCGAGGACGCGGTCTTCGAGGGCCCGCGCTCCCGTGTCATGGACGAGGCGGAGAACCGCATGCATACCATCAAGGCAGTCATGTACGCGACGCTCAAGTAGGGGATCCGCATGATCACGCGCCGCACGTTCGTACAGCTCGGATCGGAGGTAGGGGCCATGTCTCTTCTCGGAAGCCTGCTCGGCTGCAAGGACGGCGGCGCGCCCATCGAGGCGTCGCGCATCAAAAGCGTGCGCTGCTCGTATGGCGGCGGTATGACGGGCGGCGGCGAATCGAGCGAGCTCGCGCGCCAGAAGGACGGCACCGTCACCCTGGTCACCTCCGAGCGCGAATGGCACAACTCGCGCGAGCGGACCGTCACCTACACGCTCGACGAGAGCGCGTTCGAGCGTTTCGCGGAGATCGCCAACACGTATGACCTGCGCCGAGCGTCGAAGCGCAAGATGAGCGACTTGATCGCCTATGACGCGGCGACGGGCACCATCTCCTACACCCTCACGGATGAGAATGGCGGCTACGATATCAACAACTCCTTTAGAATCCACTCCAATCAGGAGCTTACCGATCACGAGCGCGAGGGGTACAGAGCCGTATTCCAGGCGCTTGCAGAACTCGCGGGTTCCAATGAGGGTGTGGAGTCGATCGAGCCGATCACGGCATCGCTCAGCGTCAGAGGCGTGCAATACCGGTTCTTCCTCAACGAGAGCTCGGCTTCCCATGACCTTGCAGGGCGCTGCCCGCTCACGGTTGAGATTGAGAACTATAGCGACAACGAGAAGATCTTCTATCTCGATAGTCCGCTCGATGTGAGCGATACGCCTCTTGCAACAGGAGCCGCCGGGACCATCTGCTATTACGCTCCGTGGAACGACGTCGTCATCTTCTACGGTGAGGCAGCACCGGCGGAAGGCCTCTACGAGCTCGGCGTTTGCGAGAGCGCCTTCGACGTCCAGTACATCGCGGAAATCGAGCCGGGCGAGGCGCACTTCTCCACCAACTTCTTCGTCGATGACGACGGGGGCGAAGCGGATGCGGCTGCTGTGGGTTCGATCTGCTACGTGTCATATCGCAACGGCGGCGGTATGGACGGCGGCAGCGAGTCGATCTCCCTCATTCGTGACGAGAACGGCGACGTGGTGCTCGAGTATGAACGCAGCGAGGCTCCCGGTGATGAAGCCGAGCCCGAGCGCTTCGTGCTCGGCGAAGGCGCCTTCGACGAGTTTCTGGGTTACGTAGACGAATACGGTTTGCGCGATGCGTCGGAGCGTCCCGAGAGTGAAATCCAAGCCCTCGATGCCCCGACCAGGAGCATCACCTTCGGTTTCTCGGATGAGGATGGAGACCTAGACGCCGACTCCCTGTTCACCGTGACCGACACCCAGGATCTCACCGACGAGCAGCGGGATGGCTTCGATACGGTCATCACGGCGCTTGAGGAGCTTCGTTCCCAGCAGTAGCAGCGCACGCACGGAAACGAAACCGCTCCGGGAGGCTGAGCTTCTCGGAGCGGTTCCTTGTCGATGGTCGGTTTGTGCTAGTACACCATGCCCATGGCCTCGCGCACCTCGGCGAGGGTCGCGTCGGCGATCTCGTTGGCGCGGCGGTTGCCGTCGGCGAGCACGTCCCTGATGTAGCCCATGTCCTGCTCGAGCTCGGCGCGGCGGGCGCGGATCGGCTCGAAGTAGCCGTTCACGGCCTCGGTGACGTAGCGCTTGAGGGCGCCGGCGCCGTCCATGCCGATCTCGTCGGCGATCTCGCGCGGGTCGCGGCCGGTGCAGATACCGGCGGTGGTGAGCAGCGCGGAGACGCCTGGGCGGTTCTCGGGATCGAAGGTGATCATGCGCTCGGAGTCGGTTTTGCTCTTCTTGATGAGCTTGGCGGTCTGCTCCGCGCTCATGGAGATGGCGATGGAGTTGCCGTAGCTCTTGCTCATCTTGCGGCCGTCGAGGCCCGGGAGCAGGGGAGTGCTGGTGAGCAGGCCCGCGACCTCGGGGAACACGCGGCCGTAGCGCTCGTTGAAGCGGCGGGCGATGAGGCGCGTCTGCTCGATGTGGGGCAGCTGGTCGCGGCCCACGGGCACGATGTTGCCCTTGCAGAAGAGGATGTCGCACGCCTGGTGCACGGGATAGGTGAGCAGCAGGCCCGTGAGGGCGTGGCCGCTCGCCTCCTGCTCGGCCTTGACCGTGGGGTTGCGCTGCAGCTCGGCCTCGGAGACCAGCGAGAGGAACGGCAGCATGAGCTGGTTCAGCGCGGGTACGGCGGAATGCGTGAAGATCATCGTCTTGGCGGGGTCGAGGCCGCACGCGAGGTAGTCGATGACCATGTTGCAGACGTTGTCGGCGATGTGCTCGGTGGTGTCGCGGTCGGTGATGACCTGGTAGTCCGCGATGATGACGTTGGTCTTGACGCCCATGTCCTGCAGGCGCACGCGGTCGACGAGCGTGCCGAAGTAGTGGCCCAGATGCAGGCGTCCCGTCGGGCGGTCGCCCGTGAGCATGGTGTACTTCTCGGGATGGACGGGCAGGTCGGCATGGATCTCGTTGCTGCGCTTGAGCGCGACCTCGTAGCTTCCCTCGTTGGGCATGGCATCTCCAAACGTCGGTTGTTCAACTTATCCATAGTACCCGAACGGCGGATGCTATGACCGTGGGATTCAAGCGGAGAGGAGCTTCCTGACCGCCTTCCAGCTGGGATAGAAGCGGTCCATGAGCGCATGGAAGCGCGCGTTGTGGGACGGCTCGTAGAGATGGCAGAGCTCATGGCAGACCACATAGTCCAGGCAGCGCCGGTCATAGTGCGCGAGCTGGGAGTTGATGGTGATGGTGCGCTTCGCCACCTGGCACGAGCCCCATCGCGATCTCATGGAGCGGACCTTCCAACCCGCCGCATGGGCCCCGGTCACCGCCTCCATGCGCGGAACAGAGGCCTGCTCGAGCTCACGCTTGACCTCGGAGGCGAGGAACGCGTCGAGCGCCTTCGCGAGGCCCTCTTCGGTGCAACGTCTGTCGGAGAGGGGAACGATGAGCTCGGCACCCTCCAGGAAGGGCGCCTTTGAGCGCGACCCAGACCGCTCGACGCGTATGGTGACGGGACATCCCCAGAGCATGAAGGTCCCCCGATCCGCGACCGGAGCGGAGGTGGGCGAGGATGCGACGCGTGCGCGCTCTATCGCGGAGGCGTTCGCATACGCGAAGGCCTCGATGAGCGCGAGCGGCGTATGGAGCGGGGCGGAGAGCCTGACCTTCCCGTCAGCGCCAATCCGCAGGCGCATCGTCTTCATCCGCTTGCGGGTGACCTCTATTTCTGTTCCATTGATGAACAGGGAAAAGCTGTTGGATGATGCCGTCATGAGCGTTCACCATGCGTTAAAGTAGATTCAACTTGGACAGAATGGAGGGCACCATGGCAAGTTCCTACGGTTCCGACGCTTCGAAGACCTCGATCCGCAGCCTCTACCTTACCACGCGCGCCGCCATGCCCTCGTTCAGAAAGGAGAGCGCCGACGCTGCCATCCGCATGCGCCTCGAGGCGCTCGACCTGTGGCAGGACGCCCCGCTCGTCCTCACGTTCGTCTCGTACCGTGACGAGATCGACACCCACGCCATCATCGCCGACGCCTTCGCCCAGGGCAAGAAGGTCGCCGTGCCCCTGTGCGACCTGCCCTCCCGCTCCATGGCCTTCCACTACATCGAATCGCTCGACGAGTTTGTACCCGGCATCAAGGGTATTCCCGAGCCGCTGCCCGACACCCCTATCGTCAAGCTCTCCGAGATGCTCGGATCCATCTGCCTGGTTCCCGGCCTCGTGTTCGACGGGGCGGGCTACCGCATCGGCTACGGCGGCGGCTTCTACGACCGCTTCCTCGCATTCTATCCGGGCGATAAGATCGGCCTGGCATACACCATGCAGCTGAGCAACAACCCGCTGCCCGTGGGGGCAACCGATGTGCCGGTCGATATGATCGTGAGCGACAGCTGCCTGTGGCGCTGCGGCATCGCCAGCCTCGACTAGATGCCCAGATGGGCTGCGAGCAGCCCGATCGCACCCCGATAGCCCTCGATGCCCCGTCCCGCGACGGTGGCGATGCAGGCGTCCCGCACGTATGAGATCTTCCTGAACGGCTCGCGCTCGTCGACGGCCGAGATATGCACCTCGACCGCGGGGATCTGCACGGCCTTGAGGGCATCGAGCAGTGCGATCGACGTATGCGTGTAGGCTCCGGGGTTGATGGCTATGGCATCGTAGACTCCGAGCGCCTGCTGGATCCAGTCCACGAGGTCGCCCTCGTGGTTCGACTGCAGGCAGGTGCAGGACGCGAATCCCGCATCCTCGGCTGCCTCATGGCAGAGCTCGAGCAGGCGGGAGTAGGTCTCGATGCCGTAGATGTCGGGCTCGCGGATGCCGAGCATGTTGATGTTGGGACCGTTGATGATGAGCAGCGACGCCTCATGCTCCGCCTCCGAGACTGAACGTATGAACTCGTCGAAGTCATCGTCGTCCTCGGTATCCTCGGCGTCGCCGGCCTCCTCGTCCTCCTCGTCCTCTTCGTCTGCGGCGTCATCGTCCTCGTCGTCGTCCTCGTCTCCGTCATCCGCGGGGGCCTTCTCGATGCTCTTGGCGGTGCTGATGCGGATGCTGAGACCCGAGGCGGGCGCGACGTTGTTGAAGTCGGAGAGCTCCTCCTCGGTCGAGCGGATGCCCGTAAGCTTGCCGATATCCTCCGAGACGTCGTGAACGAGGCCCGGTCCGAGGACCAGCTCGATGCCGTAGAGGCCCATCCTGCTGATGCCGAGCACGCCGCGGACGTCGGCGAGCGACTCGCGGTCGACGGCGGAGATGTTGTTGACGAGGAACCTCAGGCGCGTGGCGCAGACGCCGCAGGCGCGTACGTTGCCCTTGCCTCCCAGCGCCCAGAGGATCAGTTCGGCGATATCCTGACTGCCCATATGGTTGCGACCTTCCGATGGCATGGTGGTGACCTCTCTAGGCTACGACCAGCACCTGCTCCTGGCTCGGGAAATCTGCGAACGGTTTCTTCCGCGGCTCGAAAACGGGGAAGCGTCAGATGCCGAGCGCGGCGCGGATCGCCTCTGCATCGCCTCGGGCGGATCCGGTGGTCTCGATCCTCAGGTCTGCCCAGGTGCGGTACCAGTGCATCCGGAGCCGTGCGAGCCCCTCGACGGTGAACCTCTCCGAGAGGGGGCGCCCGTGGGAGGAAAGCTCTTCGATCGGCCTGTCGAGGAAGACGATCGTCCCGTTCTGATGGAGGGGCCCGTAGTTGCCAACGCGTGTGACGACGCCGCCGCCGCAGGCGATGACCTGCCCGGATCCGGCTCCGAACCTGCGGAGGACCTCGTGCTCGACCTCGCGGAACGGTTCCTCGCCGTCCTGCTCGATGATCGCCGCGGGGGAGCGTCCGTCGAGCTTCTCGACCTCGATGTCCGTATCGACGAAGGGCCGCCCGGTCATCTCCGCGAGCATGCGCCCCGCCGTGCTCTTGCCGCATCCCGGCATGCCGATGAGGATGATGTTGGCGCTCTGCCTCCCGATGTCCGCGATGATCTGGTCCGCGATGCCGTGGTCGAGCTCTCGGCCCTGGAAGAGCTCGCTCGCAAAGATCGCCTGCCACACGAGCATGGGCAGGCCGCTCGTCCAGGGGACGCCCCGCGCATCCGCTTGGAAGCAGATGCCCGTGATGCGTGGGTTGTAGACGATGTCGACGATGCCCTCGAGCAAGGGCATGCGCACCCTGTCGAGCAGCCAGTGCTCGAGGGGGCTCGCCGGGCAGTTGGGCGACATGCCCACGGGTGTCGTGTTGACGACGAGCGCGGCGTCCGCGCCCTCGTTGAACTCGGAGCGAGCCCGGGTGCTGCCCATGCCGTTGAGCTCGTCGATGCGTGCGTGCGAGAGAAGGGTCGCGGTCATCCCGACCATCTGCTCGAGGACGTAGGCGACCGCCTGCGAGGCACCTCCCGTTCCGAGGACGAGCGCGTGCTTGCCGGCAAGGGCATCCCGTGCCGTCGCGCCGAGCTTGTCGATGCAGAAATCCTCGAGGAGCTTCGCGAACCCCAGCACGTCGGTGTTCTCGGCGAAGATGCTGCCGTCCGCGCGGCGGATGAGCGTGTTCGCGGCGCCGAGCGCCTCGACGCGGGCACTCCGCTCGTCTGCGAGCTCGGCGGCGAGCTTCTTGTAGGGGATCGTGACGTTGATGCCGTCCCAGGTACCTTCGCGTATGAAGGCGGGGGCATCATCCGGGGCGACCTCGAACAGGCGGTAGGGGACAGACCCCAGAGCCGCGTGGATCTGGGGCGACCAGCTGTGGCAGAGATGCTCGCCAAGAAGACCGAAGCGCGGCATGGCAGCTCCTATGATCCGATCGAGGCGCTCTGACGCTTGCGCGATGCCTTCATGAGGAGCTGCATGAGCTCCTCGGCATCGCCGCGCATCTCCTCGGGGACGCTGCTCCCCGCAGCCGCGATCTTCTCCTGCTCGCGGGCGGAATCCAGGATGCCCCTGCCCTCCGCGCGCTTCACGGCGGCTATCTCATCGGAGACGAGCATGCGCTCCGTGAACAGGCTGAAGATCTGTGCGTCGATCTCGTCGATCCGCTCCCTCAGGTTCGCAAGGTCTTCCATCTCACACCTCGATCATGCCGTCTTGGAGCAGGGCGTCGAGCAGGACGAGCGCGCAGGCGGCCTCGACGATGGGCACCGCACGGACCGCGGCGCACACGTCATGGCGTCCGTGCACGGTGAGCTTCGCGGGCTCGAGCGCGACGAGGTCCACCGAATCCTGCTCGCGGCCGATGCTCGAGATGGGCTTGAAGGCGAGCGCGAGGCGCAGCGGCATGCCCGTCGAGAGTCCGCCGAGGATGCCGCCGGCATTGTCGGTCTTGGTCATGACGGCCCCGTCGCGGATCTCGTACGGGTCGTTGTGGGTGCTCCCGCGCATGCGCGCGGCATCGAAGCCGGCGCCGAACTCGATGCCCTTGACGGCGGGGATGCCGAAGAGGACGCGCGCGAGCTGCGATTCGAGGCTGTCGAAGAGGGGAGAGCCGGCGCCCACCGGCAGGCCCGTGGCGACGCACTCGCAGATGCCTCCCACGCTGTCGAGCTCCGCCTGGGCTGCGAGGATGCGCTCCTTCATGCGCTCGCCCGCAGCGTCGTCGATGACGGAGAACTCCCGTCCGTCTGCGAGGGCACCCATCTCCGCGGCAAGGGCGGCAAGGCCTGCGGGAGAGGAATCGCGCACGGTGAAGGGGGCATCGGCGATGCCGTCGACCTCGAGGAGGTGAGCTGCGATGCGGATGCCCGCCTTCTCGAGGATCTGGAGGGCGATACCGCCGGCAGCGGTGAGCGGTGCCATGACGCGTGCGGAGAAGTGGCCGCCGCCGAAGATGTCGTTCTCGCCCTTCCATTTCACCCATGCGGGATAGTCGGCATGTCCGGGGCGGGGGACGAAGCGCAGGTTGCCGTAGTCGGCCGAGCGCGTGTCGGCGTTCTCGACGAGGATGCAGAGCGGGGCGCCGCAGGTCGCGCCGCGGGCGTTCAAGCCCGAGACGATCCGGGGCGCATCGGTTTCCTGACGGCGCGTGTCCCATGGGAAGCGGCCGGGGGAGCGCCGCGCGACGAAGGCGCCGAGCGCGTCGAGGTCGGGGACGAACCCCGCGGGGAGTCCCTCGACGAGGGCCCCGACCGCTGCTCCGTGAGACTGGCCGAAGACGCTCACATGGAGCGCCGTACCGAACGACGAGGACATGTCATGCCTCCAGTTCCACGATGCCGCCGAGGGCGGCCAGGTCGTTGAAGAAGCCCGGATAGGACTTCGCAGTGCACTGGGCGCCGCGGATGAGGACGGGGGAGTCCGCGCAGGTCGCAGCGATCGCCGCCATCATCGCGATGCGATGGTCGTTGTGCGCGTCGACCGTGCCGCCATGCAGGCGCTCGATGCCGTCGAAGACGAGAGCATCGCCCTCGATGGAGACGTGAGCGCCGATCGAGCCGAGCACGTCGGCGATCGCGGCGAGGCGGTCGGACTCCTTGAGGCGCAGGCGACCCGCCCCCACGATCTCGCTGCGGCCCTTCGCGAGCGCGGCGAGCGGGGCGATCGCGGGGACGAGGTCGGGGCAGCTCGAGACGTCGATGCGCGCGCCGCGCAGAGTATCGCGCCTGGCTGCAGCGGAGCGTCCGCCCCGTGCCACCTGAGCTCCGAAGAGCGCAAGCGCTCCGATCACCGCCCGATCCGCCTGCTTCGAGGAGGGGGAGAGCCCCTCGACCTCGACGCCGACGTCGGAGAGTGCGCCCGCAGCGAGCCAGAATGCCGCGTTCGACCAGTCGCCGCCCACCTCGAAGGCACCGGGGGAGCGAAATGAGGCCTGGGCGGGAAGCAGGTAGCTCGTGCATGCATCCTCGAGGACGATCTGCGCATCGACGCCGAACGCATGGAGCACGTCGAGGCTGAGCGCGATGTAGGGACGCGACTCGATAGGTTCCGACACGCGGACCTCGCTTGCGCCGCCGATCAGCGGCGCGGCGAGCAGGATGCCCGTGATGTATTGCGAGGAGACGTTGCCGGGAAGCTCGAACACGCCCGGTGCGAGCTCGCCGGAAACCGTGAGCGGAAGGGCGCCGTCCGTATCGATGACGGCGCCGTGCGCGCGGAGCGCGGCGACGAGCGGTCCGAGCGGACGTTCCGAGAGCCGGGCGGAGCCGGTGAGGCGCGTGCCTCCGACCGCTGCTGCCACGGGAAGGAGGAATCGCAGCGTCGACCCGGACTCACGGCAATCGAGGACCCGTGCGGGGTCGCCCCCGTGCTCGAGGGGCTCGACCGTGAAGCCCGCGCCATCGCGGACGATCCTCGCCCCGAGCGCTTCGAGGCAGCCGATTGTGGCATCGATATCGTCGGACGATGCGGGGCAGATGATGCGCGTGGGCGCATCGGCGAACGCGGCGCAGATGAGGGCACGGTGAGCCTCGGATTTCGAGGGGATGGCGCGGATGGTGCCCGCCAGCGCACCCGGATTCACGAGCGCGTTCATGCGCCGATCCCCAGCTCGATGATGCGCTCGAACCCGTACATCGAGACATGCTTCAGGACCGGAGAGCCGATGCGCTCGGGTATGGCGAGCGTGATGCCCGTACCGTCGGCCTTCTTGTCGAGGCGGGCGAACCCGATCAGGTCCTCCGCGGGATAGGGGCTCCGGGTCGGAAGCCCATGGGCTGCGACGACGGCCTCGATTCGCTCCGCAATCCCTTCCTCCGCCCATCCGAGCCGCTCGGATGCGCGGGCGATGGCGGTAAGGCCGATGGCGACCGCATGCCCGTGGCCCATCGTGTAGCCTGATGCCGCCTCGACGGCGTGCCCGATGCTGTGGCCCAGGTTGAGGAGCTTGCGCTGACCCTGCTCCCGCTCGTCCGCCTCGACGAAGCGCCGCTTGATGCCGATGTTTGTGGCGATGACGGTCATGAGGTAAAGGATGTCGTCATCCTTGTCGAGCGGACGCTCGGCGAGTATGCCGAAGAGCTCGGGATCGGCGAGCACGGCATGCTTGATCACCTCGGCGCAGCCGTCTGCGAACACCTCATCGGGGAGCGTCCTGAGCGTTGCGATATCGGCGAACACGAAAAGCGGCTGCAGGAAGGCTCCCGCGAGGTTCTTGCCCGCCGCGAGGTCGACGGCGCATTTGCCGCCCACCGATGAATCCACCATGGCGAGCAGCGTGGTGGGGATCTGCACGTAGGGGATGCCGCGCATGTAGAGCGCCGCGGCGAGCCCCGCCATGTCGCCCGTCACACCGCCGCCGAGCGCAATGGCGGTGGACGAGCGCGTGACCTCCGAAACCGCCATGTCCTCGAGTATGTCGGAGAGCGTAGCGAGGTTCTTGGAAGCCTCGCCGGCGGGGAAGACGGTGCACGTCGATTGGATTGACTGCATGGCGAGAGATGAGCGCAGCCGCTCAAGGTAGAGCGTCGCCACGTTCGAGTCGCTGATGATGTGGACGTTCCGGGAAGGGAGTAGCGGGGCGAGGTACTGTCCCACGCAATCCAGGCCGTTCCCGCTCACGATCACGTCGTACTCGCTTGAGGAAGGCGCGATATGGATCTTCTCGTCGCTCATCGTCTCTCGGCTTCCTGCTTCAGGCGGCTTCCCTCCGCGAGCAGATCGTGCAGGCGCTCGGCATCTCCCGCGTCGATGGCGTCCTTGTATGCGGAGAGGCTGTCGATGAGGAAGCCGATCTCTGCGGAGAGGTAGTCCGCGTTATCGAGGAACAGCTCGGTCCACATGGTGGGGTTCAGGCGCGCGACGCGGGTGAGGTCCCTGAAGGAGCCCGCCGTGAAGCACTTGTGGTCCTGGGCGGTGGGGCTCTTCACGTAGGCGTTCGCGACGACGTGCGCAAGCTGCGAGGTGTAGGCGATGATCCGGTCGTGCTCGTCGGCGGAGACCAGCATGAAGCTGCCGAAGCGGCAGGGTTCGAGCAGCTGCTTCAGGCGCTCGAGCACATCGAGGCGCTCGAAATCGTTCATCTTGGGCGGCACGACGACGAGAGGGGCGCCCGCGAACATGTCCGCGTGCGCATGCGCGAAGCCCGAGTACTGCGTGCCCGCCATGGGATGGCAGCCCACGAAGGCGAAGGAATGCTCGGCGGCGATCGCGCTGCAGTCGTCGACGACCGTGCGCTTCACGCCGACGATGTCGATGACGATGGCGCCCTCCGAGATGAGCGGGGCCTTCTCGGCGAGCCAGGCGATGCTCGCAGCGGGATAGCTTGCGAGGATAATGAGCTCGCAAGAGGGTATGGTCTCGTCGTCGAGCTCGCCTTTCACGGTCTCGATCTCGGCGAGCTCGAGCGTTGACCGCGTGCGGTTCCACGCGCGGACGTCCCAGCCTACGGCGGCGAAGGCGCGGGCGAAGGAACCGCCGATGAGACCGAGTCCGACGATGCCGATGCGTCCGGGGACGAGGGTGCGTGCCATCTAGACCTCCGCCGTGACAGCCTCGCGGATGAGGGAGATGCGCCTCATGGCATCCGCGAACATCTCGGGCGTGAGCGCCTGCGCTCCGTCGGACCATGCCTCGGTGGGGTTGTCGTGGACCTCGATCTCGAGGCCGTCGACGCCTGCGGCGGTCGCAGCGTAGGCGACGGGGCGCACGTAGCGCGTATAGCCCGTGGCATGGCTGGGGTCGCCGATGACGGGCAGGTGGGTGAGGTTCTTGAGCACGGGGATCGCGTTCACGTCGAAGGTGTTGCGCGTGCGGGTCTCGAAGGTGCGGATGCCGCGCTCGCAGAGCATGACCTTCTCGTTGCCCTCGCTCATGATGTACTCGGCGGCCATGAGGTGCTCGTCGATGGTGCCCGCGATGCCGCGCTTGAGCAGGACCGGGATATCGGTCTTGCCGACCTCCCTGAGCAGCGGGAAGTTCTGGGCGTTGCGGGCGCCGATCTGGATGATGTCGATCTCGTGGTCGATGAAGGTCTGGACGTCGCGCGGATCCATGAGCTCGGTGACGATGGGCATGCCGAGCTCCTCGCGCGCCTCGCAGAGCAGGTCGAGGCCCGCCTCGCCCATGCCCTGGCAGGCATACGGCGAGGTGCGGGGCTTGAACGCGCCGCCGCGCAGGATGGTCGCGCCCGCGGCGCGCACGGCCCGCGCGATCGTGAGGAGGTTCTCGCCCTCGACCGAGCAGGGCCCAGCCATGACCTGGAAGTGGCCGCCGCCGACGAGCACGCCGTAACCGCAGTCGATGACGGTGTCCTCGGGGTGGAACTTGCGGTTCGCCTTCTTGAACGCCTCCGAGACGCGCTGGACGCGCTCGATGATGTCCATGCTCTCGAGCAGGAACGGGTCGATGCGCGAGGTGTCTCCGATGATGCCGACGATGGTCTCGGCCTCGCCGACCGAAACGTGGGTCTTGAACCCGCGCCCCTCGATCCAGGCGATGAACTGCTGGAGCTGCTCGGGACTTGCGGACTGCTTGACGACAGCGATCATGGGGAGGCCTTTCCACGTGCATCTGCTCGGCGATGCGCCGATATCCACGTGATGGTAGCACGTCGGCGGACCGTGCCCGTGCGCTTGCGGCGGCTTTAATCAAATGGTTTCTAAAGGTTTCCGAAGGAGCGAGGTTTCTCACGGGAGCATGCTGCCGCTGGGCTATACTGGGATGCGTTGTGCCCCCATAGCTCAGTGGATAGAGCGTTCGCCTCCGGAGCGAAAGGTCGTGGGTTCGATCCCCCCTGGGGGCACCATCTTCTTGTCTTTCTGCAATGTGGAGTATCGACCGACCCATGGATGAAACCGCCCAGGACATGATCGCAGGCCTTTCCGAACAGGAGGTCGCAGAGCGCAAAGCCCAGGGCAAGGTCAATGCCAACTCCGACGTCCAGACCAAGACCGTGCGGCAGATCATCGCCGACCATGCATTCACGCTGTTCAACGGCATCAACGTGATCATGTTCGTGCTCGTGCTCATCACGGGCCAGATCAAGAACGCGCTGTTCATCGGCGTCGTGATCTCGAACCTCGTCATCGGCGTCTTCCAGGAGATCCGCGCCAAGCGCATGGTCGACAAGCTCTCGATCCTCGCGGCAAAGACGGTGCGCGTGCGCCGCGGCTCCCAGACCGTCGAGCTCCCCTTCGAGGAACTCGTGCTCGACGACGTCGTCCTGCTCGCCCGCGGCGACCAGGTGCCGGCCGATGCGGTGGTCGTATCCGGATCCGCGCTGCTCAACGAGAGTCTGCTCACGGGCGAGAGCCAGGCCATCGAGAAGGTCGTCGGGTCCGAGCTGTTCTCGGGCAGCTTCGTCGACTCGGGTTCGGTGTGGGCGCGCCTCACGCGCGTCGGCGCCGATTCGTATGCGGCCAAGATCAATGCGGGGGCGAAGTACATCAAGCCTGCGCGCTCCGAGATCCTCGATACCCTGAACATCATCATCGAGCTGGCGACGCTGCTCATCTTCCCGCTGGGCATCGGGCTGTTCCTGCGCACCCTGCTCATGGACGGCTCGAGCGTGAGCGACGCCATCCTCTCCACGGTCGCATCCGTGGTCGGCATGATCCCGCAGGGGCTCGTGCTGCTCACCTCGACGGTGTTCGCGATCGCCACCACGCGCCTCGCGATGAAGAAGGTCCTCGTGCAGCAGAGCTACTGCGTCGAGACGCTCGCCCGCGTCGACGTGCTCTGCCTCGACAAGACCGGCACCATCACCACGGGACGCATGCTCGTCTCGAAGGTGACGGGCGCCGATGGGGGCGAGGACGCCTCCGATGACGCCGCGCGCGCCTTCGTCACGATCGCGCAGGCGAATGCCCTCGACGCCAACGACACCTCGCGCGCCATCCTGCTCTACGGTTCCGTCAACGGCGTCGCTGCCGACCATGCCGTCCGCGCCATCCCGTTCAACTCGGCCTACAAGTACTCGGGCTGCGTGACCGAGGGCGGCCGCGCGCTCATCATGGGCGCCCCGCGCTTCATCCTCGATTCCGAGGACCCCGCGCTCGCGCAGCTCGCGCGCTTCGACGCGATGGAGCGCGTGCTCGTGGCCTGCGAGGTCGACGGGTTCGACGATTCGGGCAAGGCGGCAGGCTCCGTCAGGCCGCTCGGATTCATCGCGATCAAGGACGAGATCCGCACCTCCGCGCCCGACACGGTGCGCTTCTTCGCCGATCAGGGTGTGGAGCTCCGCGTCATCTCGGGCGACGATCCGCGCACGGTCTCCGCCATCGCGCGGTCGGTGGGCATCGAGCATGCCGAGCTCGCCGTCGATGCCTCGAAGCTCACGACCGAGGCAGAGCTCGCAGCCGCGGTCCGCGAGGCGCGCATCTTCGGGCGCGTCACGCCCGACCAGAAGCGCACGATCGTGCGCTACCTGCAGGCGGGCCGCCATGTCGTCGCCATGACCGGCGACGGCGTGAACGACGTGCTCGCCCTCAAGGAGGCAGACTGCTCCATCTCGATGGCATCCGGCTCCGCTGCTGCGCGCAACGTCTCCGAGCTCGTGCTCGCGGACAACGACTTCGCCCACATCCCCGAGGTCGTCGCCGAGGGCCGCCGTTCGATCAACAACCTCCAGCGCTCGGCGTCGCTCTTCCTCGTGAAGACCGTCTACTCGATGCTGCTCACCTTCGTCTGCATCGTCATGCCGCCGTACCCCTTCATCCCCATCCAGATGACGCTCATCTCGACGGCGATCATCGGCATCCCGTCGTTCGTCCTCGCGCTCGAGCCCAACAGGGACCGCGTGAAGGGGAGCTTCCTCGCGAACGTCCTCATGCGCTCGCTTCCCGCGTCGATATCGATTGTCGCCGCGCTCGTCGTCGCGATCCTCGTGGGCCGTTTCCTGGGCTTCGATTTCGGCGAGATCTCGACGCTGTGCATGGCGCTCACCGCCATCGTGGGCATCGCCCTCATCGTGCTCATCTCGCGGCCCTTCTCGGTGCTGCGCATCGCGCTGATCGTCGTGGTCACCGCCCTGATGGTCCTGGGCTGCTTCGCGTTCAGCGGCTTCTTCCACACGGTTATCGATCGTGTTGCGGTTTGGGTTCTTGCGGTCTTCATCGGCCTTCTTTCGCTCATACTGTTCACGTACCTGTATGCGCGTGCCGACCGCGACCTCGCCCAGAGGGGCAGGACGTCGCGTCTGATCGCCCGGATTAAGGACCGCTATGCCACACGTCGAGACAGAGTTCTCAAGCGCCATAAGGCTCGCGCGCGCCGGCGCGCAGCTAAGCGCAGGAAGCATTAACCGCACCATCATCGGCATCTCGGGGATTCCCGGAGCAGACCGCCTGCCGAATGCCCTCCGCATCCTGCTCGAGAACGTCGTGCGCAACGCCGGGTCCGACGAGGAAGCCGAGCGCTTCGCCCGCGCGGTCATCGACGCGGGCCTCGCGGGGGCTTCGGGTGACGAGATCTCGTTCATGCCCGCCCGCGTGCTCTTCCAGGATTTCACCGGCGTGCCCGTGTTCGTGGACTTCGCCGCCATGCGCGATGAGGCGGCGAAGCGCGGAGCAGATCCCGCATTGGTGAACCCCGGGATCCCCTGCACGCTCATCATCGACCATTCGGTCATCGCCGACCATGCCGAGGACGTCATCGCCGCACCCGGCACCCACCCGGAGCTCCCCGCGGGGACGAAGGTCGCCACGGCGCGCGAGGCGAACGAGCGCATCGAGGCCGACCGCAACCGCGAGCGCTTCGCCTTCCTCAAGTGGGCAGGCCGCTCCTTCGACAACGTCGAGATCGTCCCGCCCGGCAGCGGCATCTGCCACCAGCTGAACATCGAGCGCTTCTGCCGCGTCGTGGGGACCGACGCCCTCGCGGCAGGCGACATCGAGACCGCATGCTTCGATACCCTCGTGGGCACCGACTCGCATACCACCACCGCCAACGGCATCGGCGTGCTCGGATGGGGCGTGGGCGGCATCGAGGCCGAGGCGGCCGCGTTGGGGCAGCCCATCTCGATGCTCGTCCCGCAGGTGGTGGAGCTGCACCTCACCGGCGCGCTCCCCGTTACCGCCTCGGGCATGGACCTCGCCCTCACCGTATGCAAGCTGCTCCGCTCCGAAGGCGTCGTCGGCATGCTCGTCGAGGCGACGGGCGACGGCGTCGCATCGCTCACCGCGACCCAGCGCGCGTGCGTGGCCAACATGACGCCCGAATACGGTGCCACGACCACGCTCTTCCCGGTCGACGGGAAGGTCCTCGACTACCTCGCCCTCACCGGCCGCGATGCCGACGAGATCGCGTTCGTCGAGGCGTACTGCCGTGCGCAGGGCACCTTCGGCTCGCCTGAGGGCCGCGTCTACGCGAAGACCGTCTCGCTCGACCTCTCCACCGTCGAGCCCTGCCTCGCAGGTCCCTCGCGCCCGCACAACCGGGTCTCCATCTCCGGCCTCCGCGAACGCTTCGAGGAGGTCTGCGCAGCGGCCGGGCGCAACCTCGATGCGACCTTCGAGCCGGAGTTCCCCGAGCATCCGGTGCTCGGCAACGGTGCCATCGCCATCGCCGCCATCACGAGCTGCACCACCGCCACCGACCCGGCGATGATGATCGCCGCCGGCCTCGTGGCCAAGAAGGCCGTGGAGCGCGGCCTCGTCGCTAAGCCGTGGGTCAAGAAGATCCTCGCGCCGGGAAGCCATGCCGTGAGCGTGCTGCTCGAGCGCGCGGGACTGCTCGAGGCGCTCGCCCAGCTCGGCTTCGAGGTGTGCGGATACGGCTGCATGAGCTGCATCGGGAACTCGGGTCCGATCAATCCTCTGATCGCGAGCCGGGCGAAGGACTTCGACTTCGCGTCGGTGCTCTCCGGCAACCGCAACTTCGACGGCCGCATCAGCCCCGATGTGGCGCAGAACTACCTTGCGCAGCCCGCGCTCGTCGTCGCCTATTCGCTGGCGGGCACCGTCCGCATCGACCTCGACCGCGAGCCGGTGGGATTCGCGTTCTGCGATGCCGCGGGAAACGGGGGAGAGCCCGTCATGCTCGCGGACATCATGCCCTCGGCCGACGAGATCGAGGCGGTGCTCGCGCGCGTGCTCGACCCGTCCGTGTACGAGGAGGGCATGAAGGGCCTGTTCGACGGTTCCGAGGCGTGGCAGGAGATCCCCTCGTCGGAGTCGGGCACGTTCGACTGGGATGAGTCCTCGACCTATATCAGGCGCGCTCCGTACTTCGATATCGCGGCAGAGCAGGATGCCGTGGGCGTGGAAGACGCCCGCATCCTGGCGCTTCTGGGCGACTTCGTGACGACCGACCACATCTCGCCCGCAGGCTCCATCGCCGCGAGCTCTCCCGCCGCAGCCTATCTCGGCGAGCACGGCGTGGAGCGGAAGGATTTCAACACCTACGGCGCCCGTCGCGGCAACCACGAGGTCATGGCACGCGGCACCTTCGCCAACATCCGTCTTGTCAACGCTCTGGCGGGCGGCCGCACGGGCGGCTTCACCGAGAACCTCCTCACGGGCGAGGTCGTGCCCATCTTCGATGCCGCCGAGGCGTATCGCGCGGCCGGCGTCCCGCTGGTCGTCGTCGCCGGCAAGATGTACGGATCCGGGTCGAGCCGCGACTGGGCGGCGAAGGGTCCGCTGCTCCAAGGCGTCAAAGCGGTCATCGCCGAGAGCTTCGAGCGCATCCACCGCTCCAACCTCGTCCAGATGGGCATCATCCCGCTGCAGTTCGCGGAGGGGGAGGGTGTGGCATCGCTCGGCCTCACCGGCGAGGAGACCGTCTCCATCGACGCGTTCCCGACTGACGCCGCACGCGCCCCGCACGCGGTCGAGGTTCGCTTCACGGCACCCGACGGCACCGTCAAGCGCGCGCAGGCGACCGTGCGCGTGGATACGCCCCAGGAGTGGCGCTACATCGAGAAGGGCGGAATCCTCCCGTTCGTGCTGGATATGCTCGTTCCCGAGGCGTGAGGTGCGCTATCATAGCTTCAACCGTAGTTGAAACGCTGAAGCTGGAGTCCACCGCATGATCTGTCCCAATTGCGGAGCACGCGTCGCCGACGGAACGCCCACCTGCCCGGTCTGCTGCAGCGATCTCGGCGCGACGAACCGAATCCCGCGCACGCAGGGCACCTGGTGCCCCTCGTGCGGCGCGCTCATCCCCGACGGCGCCGACGCATGCCCCAAGTGCGGCATGCCCGCCCCCGGCGCGCGGACCGTGAGGCCCGTGCGCGACATCAGCCTGCCCAAGATTACCGATGCCGACAGCACCTCGCAGTTCAGCGCCATCCAGGCGCCCGACCATGATGAGGTGCAGGTCATCGAGGCGAGAAGCGCCCTGCCGCCCAAGGACCGCACCGATGACGTGACGCTCGGCTACGACCGCATGGCGCGCGTGCGCCTCATGATCATCGCCGCGCTGGCCTCCCTCGTCGTGGTGGGCGGCGCGCTCGTGTTCATCACGCATCCCTTCGATCCGAACAAGTACGAGCAGCGTGCGCGCGAGGAGGCGGACACCTCCATGGCAGGATCCCCGGGCCAGCTCGACTCCCTTTCGGGTCAGGATGTGCGCTCGGGGGCTCCCGTCTACGACTCCTCGACCGCGACGTTCGACCTGCTCCACGAGACCTACATCGAGCTCGGGAATCTCGCCCGTCGTCTCGACGAGCAGGAGGCGTACTTCCTCGAGAACTACCTTTCCGAGGACGAGGAGGCGCGCGAGCGGGGCAGGGATGAGGCCGCCCAGCTCGCCCTCGACATCTCGAATGCGATCGACGCCGTGGGCCAGCTCGGAACCTCCTCGACGTACGGAGGCGACATCGACAACCTCATCGAGCTGGGCAATTGGCTGCGCAACCGTTCGGACGTGCTCAACCAGGCATGGGAGGTCGACCTCGCATACCTGTCGCCCGAGGCGGTGCAGGACACCATCGACGAGATCTACTATTCGGACAAGGATGCCAACGGCGTGAGCGACTACAAGCTGTATTTCGACGAGGCCTATCCCGACCGCGAGCCCCAGCTCGCCCATTGATGTCTTTGCCGAATATGTGTGCAAGGGAAATACCTGCTAGAATTATTAGATGTTGCGAACGAAGTGATCGTCGAGAAAGGCTGCACGAATGGGTTTCATCTCCAATCCGCTCTACACGCCGCGCTACTCGGTCGCAGGCGATGAGGTCGCACGGATCTCAACCTCCAAGGGCGAGATCGTCGTCCGCCTCGACGGCGAGGGTGCCCCGATCCATGTCGCTAACTTCTGCGAGCTCGCCGAGTCGGGCTTCTACGACGACCTCAAGTTCCATCGCTACGTTCCCGGCTTCGTGATCCAGGGCGGTTGCCCCAACACCCGCGACATGACCCCCGAGGAGGTCGCCGCGGGCAGGTCCGGCAAGCATGGGCATCCCGGAACCGGCAACCCCGGCTACCGCATCCGCGAGGAGTTCACCACGAACCCCCGCAACCTCCACGAGGACGGCGCGCTCGCCATGGCGCGCAGCCAGGACCCCAACTCCGCAGGCTCCCAGTTCTACCTCTGCCTCGGCCCCCAGCACCGCCTCGACTCGGGCTACACCGTGTTCGGGCAGACCATCGAGGGCCTCGAGGTCATTTCCCTGCTCCGTGCAGGCGATACCATCCAGTCCATCCGCATCGAGCACGTCGCCAACTAGGCCGACCGGGAGGGATCATCCGTGAATACTGAGGCATTCGAAGCTGGCAAGAAGGCATACCAGACCGGTGATTGGTTCGCCGCCGTCACCTACCTCGCCGACGCCAAGGAGGACGGCGAGGCTACAGGTGCCATCGACCACATGATCGGCAACGCCTACATGAAGCTCGGCCAGTTCGACAGTGCGGCATCCGCCTATGCGGAGGCCCTGCGCGACTCCTCCTACGGCAAGGTCGGCGCGCTCTCCTGCAACATGGGCCGCGCGCTCATCGCCGCCGGCCGTCCCAAGGATGCCATCGCGGCGCTGCTGCATGCGACGCAGGATGCATCCTATGCCACGCCCTACAAGGCCTACCTCGCCCTGGGCGGCGCATATGAGAGCACGGGCGATATCCGCAACGCGGGCATCGCGTACCGCAACGCGGCGATCGACGAGACCAACCCCAACCCCTCGGGCGCCCTCTCGTCCCTCGGCTCCTGCTTCATGAAGCTCAACCGTCCCATCGACGCCGTCGAGGCCCTGCGCACCGCGCTCGACTTCTCCAACGGCTCCGCGCAGCAGGCTTCCATCTACCGCGACCTCGGCCTCGCCTACGTCGCCGCCAACCGCATGCCCGAGGCGGTCGACGCCTTCGAGAAGGCAACGGCCGACGGCACCATCGAGCTCGCCGAGGATGCGCAGGCCGCCTTCGATGCGGCACGCAACGCCGTCGCGGCTGCAGCCGCACGCCGTCCGCTCTCCGACACTGACGCGTTCCTCGCCTCCCGCGGCTACGGTACCTACTCGGGCGTCGACCCGCTCGATCCCATGGGCGCCTCCGGCGAGCTCATGCCCTCTCCCGAGGACACGGGCTTCTTCTCGGTCACCGAGGAGGACCTGGTGAAGATCGACAAGCAGAACCGCAAGATGCGCCGCAAGCATCGCCATACGGGCCTCAAGATCTTCCTGACCCTGCTGTTCCTCACGCTGCTGGTTGCGGGCGCAGCCGGCTATGCCTACTACCGCGGCTACGGCTGGCCCACCCAGCAGAGCGTCGTCAGCGACCTGTTCGCTGCCAAGGACGACCCCGCCGCTGCTGCTGAGTACTTCGCCGAGGGCGTCGACTCCGATGTCCAGGCCGACTACCTCACCCTCATGCCCTCCGGCGCCACGGTTACCGTGACCGGCTGCGACCAGGAAATGACCAAGTCCACCGTGTTCGCCACCGCCCAGCTGCGCGAGGGCGGGGAGCAGAACTACACGATCTCCCTCGTCCGCGACGGCCTGTCCTGGAAGGTGGTCAACGTCGAGACCACCTATCTCTCCCAGGATGGCCAGACGCCGATGGTGACCACCGCGGGCGTCGTCCCGACCGAGGTCGAGAACGAATCCACCGAAGGCGAGGCGGCGGCCGAATCCGAGGCGGAGGGTTCCGCTGAGGGCGAGGGCGGCGTCAACTAGTCCGCAGCTATCCAGAACGTTCCACACCTACCGACGGGAAAGAGTGCGATGTCATTTCTCGATACATTGTTCGGAGAGACGGGCGGGGACCTCGCCATCGACTTGGGCACGGCAAACACGCTGGTCGCGGTGCGCGGTCAGGGCATCGTCCTGAACGAGCCCTCGGTCGTCGCCATCGACCGCAGCGAGAACCGCGTCCTCGCGGTGGGTTCCGACGCCAAGCGCATGATCGGCCGCACCCCCGGCTCGATCATCGCCGAGCGCCCGCTCAAGGACGGCGTCATCGCCGACTTCGACGTCACCGAGGTCATGCTCCACTACTTCATCGAGAAGGCCCGCGAGCGCCGCTATCCCTGGTCGCCGCGTCCGCGCGTCGTCGTGTGCGTGCCCTCCGGCGTCACCTCCGTCGAGAAGCGCGCCGTCTTCGAGGCGACCATCCAGGCCGGCGCGCGCCAGGCCTACCTCATCGAGGAGCCCATGGCAGCAGCCATCGGCGCAGACCTGCCCATCGAGGATCCGACGGGCTCGATGGTCGTCGATATCGGCGGCGGCACCACCGAGGTCGCCGTCATCGCCATGGGCGGCATCGTGGTCTCCCAGTCCATCCGCACCGCGGGCGACGAGTTCGACCAGACGATCCTCCAGCATGTGCGCGACGCCTACAACCTCTCGATCGGCGAGCGCACCGCCGAGGACATCAAGATCAAGGTCGGTTCCGCCGCCCCGCTCGCCGAGGAGCTCGACGTCGAGGTCAACGGCCGCGACGTCATGAGCGGCCTGCCCAAGACCGTCCGCATCGAGTCCGAGGAGATCCGTCGCGCCCTCAACAGGCCGCTGGACGAGGTCACCAAGGCCGTCAAGGACGCGCTCGACGCGACGCCCCCCGATCTGGCGAGCGACCTCATGTACTACGGCATCCTGCTCACGGGCGGCGGCGGCCTGCTCCGCGGTCTCGACCAGAGGCTCCGCGAGGAGACCGGCGTGCCCGTCAACGTGAGCCCCACGGCCCTCGAGAACGTCGTCGTGGGCTGCGCCAAGGTCCTCGAGGCCAACGCCCTCTCGGGAGGCTTTGTCCAGAGCACTGGCCAGTAACCGGGTGGTGCTATGGCAGGTGGCCGTGCAACAGGTTCGGGCCTTTCGGGGACCAGCCCCTCGACGGGTGGCCGTGCCCTCATCATATTCATCGTCCTCTCGATCTCGCTGTTCACGGCGAGCGTCCGAGGCGGCGAGACGGGCGTGCTCGGCACCATCCGCAGCGGCTTCTCGACCGTGACGACGCCCTTCAGGCTCGTCGGTTCCGCCATCACGGCGCCGTTCTACGGGCTCGGCAACATCTTCTCCAACCTCACCGCCGACCAGGCGACCCTCTCGGAGCTCCAGGAGGAGAACGAGCGCCTGGTCCAGCGCAACATCGAGCTCGAGGAGAAGGCGCAGCTCGCCGACCGCCTCGCCGCGCTCATGGAGATCCAGTCGACCTACAACCTCCAGTCCATCGCCGCCCGCGTCATCTCGGGCTCGACCGATTCGTGGTCCTCGACGATCATCATCGACAAGGGGTCGGCCGCCGGCCTCTCGGTCGGCATGCCCGTCATGGACGCTTCGGGCGTCATCGGGCAGATCATATCCGTCTCTCCCACGAGCTCGGTCGTCCGCCTCATCTACGATGAGAACTCGTCCATCCCCGCGATGATCCAGTCCAACCGCGCCCATGGCATCCTCAACGGCTCTGCGAGCGGAGGACTCACCCTCGACCTCGTCCGCTCGGACCTCAACGTCGATATAGACGCCATCGTGGTCACGAGCGGATTGGGCGGCGTGTACCCCAAGGGCCTGCCCATCGGCCGCGTGACCATCGTCGAGCGCAATCCGGGCGCCCTCTACCTCGAGATCTCCGTCGAGGCCTACGCACGCGTCCAGTCGCTCGAGGAGGTCCTCGTCATCACCTCGCTCACCGACGAGCAGCGCGCCAGCGCCGATGATATCTCAGAGGCGGATGCGCAGGAGATGAGCGCCGTCAACAACGTGCCCGAGGTCCAGACCCTCGCGCAATCTCCCGACGAGGACGAGGGGTGATTGCGCGTGCAGGGCATCGATAAGAACACCAAGAAGCGCCTCACGGCCATCCTCGCCGTCATCTGCTGCGTGCTGCAGCTCTCGATCGCGCCCAACCTGCCCTTCTTCGGCGGGCGCGCCAACTTCATGCTGATCTACGCCGCCCTCATGGCACAGCTCTTCGGCGGCCGCTACGGCGTCATCGCGGGATTCCTCGCGGGCCTCTTCTTCGATTTCTGCTCCACGAGCCCGATCGGCCTCATGGCGCTTCTGCTCACCGTATGCGCCTACGTGCTCGGCTTCGAGGTGCGCAACAAGCTCGCCGACGACTTCTCGGTCACGGTGACGCAGTTCTCCATCGCAGCGCTCGCGGTATCGTCCGCATACTCGCTCGCCCTCGTGCTCGTCGAGGACGCGGGCTTCTTCCAAGCGCTCTTCATGCGTGCGCTGCCCACGGCCGTCATCACCGTCATCTGCTACCTGCCCTTCGCGTCGATCCTCTCGCGCAACCGCACGAACTTCACGGTCTCGCCGCGTCGCGGCGGGTCCAACAGGCTCCACTAGGACGGCGGCCTATGGACCTGACGCTCGCGATCGTCGCCATCGCGCTCGCCCTCGCTGCGGCGCTCATCGGCATCTACTTCTATTACGGCCGTACCGAGTCGAGCTTCTCCTACGATATCGGCGGCGCCGCGCCCACCGCGTCGGGCGGTTCCGACGCATCGGCGGAGAAGACCTTCGCCGGCCGCCTGAAGGGCCTCTTCGTCTATGTGTGCGCCATCTTCGCCACGCTGCTCGCGCGCCTGTGGTCGATGCAGCTCGTCTCGAACGACGAGTATGCGCGGCTCTCCGAGCTCAACCGCACGCGCACGATCCGCACGGCTGCCCCGCGCGGCCGCATCCTCGACCGCAACGGCAACGAGATCGTGACCAACCGCCCGAGCCTCACGGTGGTCGCGGGACCCGACGTGGTATCCGATGTCATCGAGGTCCAGCTGCTCTCGAACCTCTGCGGCATGCCCTACATGGCGACGCGCCGCAAGATCCGCGACGAGTCCGTGGGCGCCCAGAGCAAGCGCACCGTCTCGGTCGACGCCTCGAGGCGCGTCGTGGCGTTCATCGCCGCACACCCCGAGGTGTTCCCCGACGTCGATATCGAGGAGCGTTCCGAGCGCTTCTATCCCTACGGGTCGCTCGCAGCCCATATCGTGGGCTACACGGGCACCGTCACGGCGGAGCAGCTCGAGAGCAATCCGACCGACGAGGGCGCCATCACGTACCATTCGGGCGACGTCGTGGGGCAGGCGGGCGTCGAGTACCAGTACGAATCCGTCCTGCAGGGCATCAGCGGCGAGCAGACCGTCTACGTCGACTCGGGCGGCACCGTCCTCGACTACGTCGCCAACGTCGATGCCCAGCCTGGCTCCGACCTGGTGCTCACGGTCGATGCGAAGATCCAGGAGGCGGCCGAGCGCTCGCTCGTCAACGTGACCAACTATATCCGCGCGAAGCAGGGGTTCCCCGCGAGCTCGGGCAGCGCCGTCGCGATCGACTGCGCGACGGGCGAGATCCTCTGCATGGCGAGCTTCCCCACGTATTCCCCGAGCGTCTTCGTGGGCGGCATCTCGAACTCCGACTGGGACACCCTCACCAACGAGAAGAACAACTACCCGCTGTTCAACCGCGCCATCTCAGGCCAGTATCCTGCCGGCTCCACGATCAAGGCGCTCTCATCGCTCGCGGCGCTCGAGTACGGCCTCGCCGACGAGAAGCGCAGCTGGAACTGCACGGGCTGGTGGACGGGATTCGGCGAGGAGTACGGCATGTACTGCTGGCTCAAGACCGGCCACGGCATGATCGACCTCCAGCACGGCATCACCTTCTCGTGCGACGTGGTCTACTACGAGATCGGCAAGGGCTTCTACTACTCGGCAGAACCCGAGGGCCTGCAGAAGACCTACCGCAAATTCGGCCTCGGCTCCTACACGGGCATCGACCTGCCGAGCGAGGAGTGCGGCCGCGTGCCCGACGCCGAGTGGAAGTGGAACTACTTCACCGATGCGCCTGACGATGCGCGCCGCTGGCAGGGCGGCGATTCCTGCAACATCGCCATCGGCCAGGGCGACATGCTCGTGACCACGCTGCAGATGGTGTGCGCCTACTGCGGCATCGCCAACGATGGCCACATCATGAAGCCGCATGTCCTCAAGAGCGTCCGCGCGGCGACGGGCGAGGGGAGCGTCATCGACTACAAGCCCGAGATCATCCACGAATGCCCCGAGCCGCGGAAGCATCTCGACCTCGTCTCGAAGGGCCTCGTCGGCATGGTCTACGAGGAGTCGTGGGAGTATGCCCAGCATTGGAACAACCTCGACGTGAAGGTCATGGGCAAGACCGGCACCGGCCAGATGGCGGGCGAGTATCCCATCGGCTGGTTCATCGGCATCGCCCCCGCCGACAACCCGCGCTACGTGGTCGGCGCGAGCATCGACGAGGTGCTCGAGGGCGCCCAGTCGGGCATGTACGTCGTGCGCGACATCATGGGTGCCATCTACGACCAGCCCGACACGCTGTTCTCCTACAACGTGCCGGATGCTGACAAGAACGACGAATCGTTCATCTGGTAGGATGTGCGGATATGGCTGACAGCGCGCGACATAGCACACGGACGCCCGATGTGGGCGGACGCCTCAACAGGGACCAGGGGTTCCTCTCGAACCTCTACCTCCCGCAGCTCATCCCTGCGCTGCTGCTCATCCTCTACGGCACGGTCGTCATCTGGTCGGCATCGCTCACCAACCCCAACGCGGTCTTCTCGCGCCATATCCTGGGCATCGTGCTCGGCCTGATCGCAGCTGCGGTCATCTGGCGCTTCGACTGCCGCGCGCTGCAGAACATGTCGACGGCGCTGCTCATCGTCGATGCGATCCTGCTCGTCTCGCCGCGCATCCCCGGCCTCTCGTGGTCCGCCATGGGCATGACCGGCTGGATCAGGATCCCCTTCATCCACCTGACGGCGCAACCCTCCGAGCTCGCCAAGCTCGTGACGATCTTCCTCATGGCCGCGCTCTGCGCGCAGTACAACGGCAAGGTCGAGAACCTCAAGGACTACGTGCGCCTCTGCGCGATGCTCTGCATCCCGTTCGGCCTCATCTTCGTCCAGCCCGACCTCGGAACCGGCCTCATCATCCTCGTGACGGGTGCCATAATCATCATCTGCTCGGGTCCCAAGCCGATCTGGGTCTTGGTCACGATAGGCCTCATCGTCGCGGGATCCGCCTTCATCATCATCGAGTCGAGCATCGAGGGCATCCCGCACATCTTGAAAACCTACCAGCTCAACCGTCTGATCGTCTTCGTCGACCCCTCGGTCGACCCCTACGGTAGCGCCTACAACCTCCAGCAGGCGAAGATCGCCGTGGGCTCGGGAGGCCTGTTCGGCAAGGGCCTCGGCAACGCCACGCAGGCCGCGAGCGGATTTCTGCCCGAGTCGCACACCGACTTCGTGTTCGCGCTGCTCGCCGAGGAGTTCGGGTTCGTGGGATCGGTCCTTCTGCTCGGCCTCTTCGCCTGGATGATCCTCTCGACGGTCGTGCTCGCGATGCGTGTCGACGCGCCGTTCCCAAAGCTCGTGCTCGTGGGCTGCGCCGCGATGTGGTCGTTCCAGGTTCTCGAGAACGTCGGCATGTGCATCGGCATCATGCCGATCACGGGCATCCCGTTGCCCTATATCAGCTTCGGTTCCTCGTCGATGATCGCGCAGGTCATGGCGATCGGCATGGTACAGTCGATGTGGATGCACCGTCAGAAGGTCGGATGACGCGAAATCCTCGCGCGGGAAGGATGCGACATGGCTTCCAAGATTCCGTATAACAAGGTCCTCGACGTCCTCAAGGCGGGCCGCGAGGCCGGCAGGAGCGCTGAGGAGACGGTCTCGGTCATCATCCTGCTGGGCGAGGATGCCGACATCGACCAGATCGACACCCTGCGCGGCGCGTTCCTCGCCGAGAAGGTCGGCGGCCTCGTGAGCGTGCGGCCCCTGTCCGACCCGACGGCGCCCGATGCCCCCTACGACATCGCCTTCATCCTCCCGGGCACCCAGACGGCCGACCTCATGCGCGCCGTCGTGCAGCTCGGCGGCCGCGGCATCCCCGTCGCGATCATCGTGCGCTCCGCAGTCGAATCCTATGATTTCTCAAACCTCGGATTCCAGGATTGGGAGCCCGAGGTCATCGCCGCCTCCGATGGGGAGACGCTGCTCACGCGCCTTGCGGAGTGGATCATCCGCGCCCGCCCGGACAAGGCGCGCGCGTTCTCCGCGAACTTCGCCTTCATCCGTCCCATCCAGGTGCGCGCCCTCATCACCGCCTGCGCCATCCAGAACGCGACGGTCGGCGCGATCAACCTCATCCCCGGCTCGGACCTGCCGATCATGACCGCCAACCAGGCGAAGCTCGCCCTCGATATCGCCGCATCCTATGGCAAGGGGCTCTCCGCAGGGCGCATCCCCGAGGTCGCCGGCGTCGTCGGTGCGGGATTCGCGTACCGCGCGCTCGCCCGTACGCTGCTCGGCCTCATCCCCGGCGCGGGCTGGGTCCTGCGCGCAGGCCTCGGCTTCGCGGGAACGGTCGCGACGGGCAATGCGGTGAAGGCGCGCTTCGAGGCCGCCCTCCCCAAGGAATCCGACGAGACCGCGCTCGCCGTGCGCCCCCAGTCCATCGAGCCCGCCGAGCCCGGCATCGAGCGTTAGGCCATCCATGCGCGCCGAGCGTAGGGACTGCTTCCATCTCATCGAGCCGCTGCTCCCGCTCGTCGAGAAGCCCGCCCGCTATCTCGACCACGAGTGGGGCGCCTGCGAGGAGCAGGACGGCCCGTTCCATGTGTGCATGGTCTACGCCGACGTCTACGAGATCGGACAGCCCAACCTCGGCATCGCGATCCTCTACAACGAGCTGAACGGATGCGAGGGCATCTCCTGCGAGCGCGCCTTCCTCCCGTGGACCGACATGATCTCCCTCATGCGCGAGCGCGGCATCCCGCTTCTCTCGCTCGAGTCCGCGTCTCCGCTCGCCTCCTTCGACGTCGTGGGATTCACGCTCGCCCACGAGCTCATCATGACGAACGTCCTCGAGGTCCTCGACCTCGCGGGCATCCCGCAGGTGGTGGAGGAGCGCGCGGAGGATGACCCCATCATCATCGCGGGCGGCCCCTCCGCCTGGAACATCGAGCCGATGGCCCCCGTCTTCGACGCGGTGCTCCTCGGCGACGGCGAGGAGAGCATCAAGGGCGTCTGCCGCCGCATCCGCGACCTGCGCGCCGAGGGCGTGCCGCGTGCGCAGATCCTGCGCGAGCTCGCGAAGATCCAGTGCGTCTACGTTCCCTCGCTCTACACCGCGGTCGTCGATGGGGGCTCCACGCGCTGGGGCTACGCCGTCCCGATCGAGCCCGGCATCGCACCTGAGGTCGTCTTCAAGCGCTGCGAGTCTGATTTCGCGTCGACCGAGCCCATCGCGCAGCGGATCGTGCCCTACCTGGAGACGGTCCAGGACCGCCTCTCCATCGAGGTCCTGCGCGGCTGCGCGCGCGGCTGCCGCTTCTGCCAGGCCGGCATGACGTACCGTCCCGTGCGCGAGCGGCCCCTCGAGCAGATCGTCGATGCGACCTCGAAGGCGCTCTCGACCTGCGGCTACGACGAGGTCTCGCTCTCGTCGCTCTCCACGACCGACCACTCGCAGTGCCGCGAGATGCTCGTCGAGCTCGGCAAGCTCGTCGACGACAGGGGCATCCGCGTCTCGCTGCCCTCGCAGCGCCTCGACTCGTTCGGCGTCGACATGGCCGCCGCCGTCGCGGGCGGGCGCAAGAGCTCGCTGACCTTCGCCCCCGAGGCGGGGACCCAGCGCCTGCGCGACGTCATCAACAAGAACGTGACCGAGGACGACCTCGAGCGCGCCGCCCGCAACGCGTTCGAGAACGGCTGGCGCAAGGTCAAGCTCTACTACATGATGGGCCTGCCGACCGAGACCGACGAGGACATCGCCGCCATCCCCGCAACGGCGGCCCGCGTGCTCGAGATCGGCCGCGAGGTCGTGGGCAGGGGGCGCAAGAGCGGCATCTCCGTATCCGTGTCGGTCGCCGTGCTCGTCCCCAAGGCGTTCACGCCGTTCCAGTGGTGCGGCCAGCTTCCCCGCGAGGAGGTCGTCCGACGTCAGATGCATCTGCTCGAGTCGACGCCCAAGGACAGCGATATCCGCATCTCCTACCACGACGCCCGCACCTCGCTCGTCGAGGGCGCGCTGTCCAGGATGGGCCGCGCCGGGTTCCCGATCATCCGCAGGGCCTGGGAGCGCGGCGCGCGCTTCGATGCCTGGACCTCGGAGTTCTCGTTCGAGACCTGGGTCGAGGCCGCCCGTGATGCGGGTTACGACCTCGAGGACATCGCAACCGAATCCTTCGATATCAACGCGCGGCTTCCCTGGGAGCATACCTCTCCGGGCATCTCCAAGGGGTTCCTCCAGCGCGAATGGCGCCGCGCCCTCGCGGGCGTCACGACCGCGGACTGCACCATGGCTTCATGCGCCGGCTGCGGTGTCTGTCCCTCCCTCGGTGTCTCCAACGTCCTGCAGGGGGTGAGGTCGTGAACGCGAGCCTCTTCCGCCTCCGCTGCGCCTATCCCAAGAGCGACCGCCTGTCGTTCCTCGGGCACCTCGAGCTCATCTCGACGGTCGAGCGTTCGATCCGGCGCGCCGGGCTGCCCTTCGCGGTCTCGAACGGCTTCGCACGCCGCATGCGCATCCAGTTCTCCTCGGCCCTGCCCGTGGGCGTCTCCTCGCTCGCCGAGTACTTCGACCTCTTCCTGACCGAGCGCCTCGACGAGGATGACGCGCTCGCCACGATCGCCGCATACTCCCCGGCGCCCCTGCGTCCGGTGCGCGCCCGCTACATGCCGTCGTCGCTGCCCGCGCTCGAGGCGTGGCTCGACCGTTCCTCATGGACCCTCGACCTCGGGCCCTCCATCGACGGGGCGCTCGCAGAGGATGCCATCGCCGCCCTGCGTCGGAAGGGCACGTTCACGTATCTGCGCGGCGCCAAGGAGAAGACCGTCGATGTATCCGCGGGGTACGTCTCGCATGCGCTCTCGGAAGGGGAGGGAGGCCTTTCGCTCGCTCTCACGACGCTCTCGACGCCCAGCGGTGCGATGCGTCCCGAGGCCTTCGTGAGGGCTGCATTCGACCTCGTCGGAGCCGGCGGAGCGCTGCCCGAGTACCTGCGCTGCATCCGTGTCGCCCAGCACCATCTCGAAGATGGTGCTCTTGTGGAGCCGTACGAACTTTCATTGCCGAAACTCGTTGACTAGCTGCAAAATCGTTGATACTATATCGTCTGTTGCACTTATTCCGGCAATGAAAGGCATGTCATGTACGCAATCGTAGCAACTGGTGGCAAGCAGTATAAGGTTGCCAAGGGCGATATCATCTCCGTGGAGAAGCTCGACGCGCAGCCTGGCGATGAGGTCGAACTCAACGTCCTCATGCTCAACGACGGCAAGACGACCGTCGTCGACCCCGCTGCCCTCGAGTCCAAGAAGGTCACCGCAGAGGTCCTCGAGCAGTTCAAGGGCGAGAAGGTCCTGGTGTTCAAGCTCAAGAAGCGCAAGCGCTATCACCGCACCAACGGCCATCGCCAGAACCTCACCAAGCTCCGCATCTCCGCTCTTCCCACCGAGGATGAGGCCGAGTAACCACGTCATAGGCAAAGGCAGGTAGAAACATGGCACACAAGAAAGGTCTCGGCTCGTCCCGCAACGGCCGCGATTCGCAGGCTCAGCGCCTCGGCACCAAGCGTTACGGCGGCCAGTTCGTGAAGGCCGGCGAGATCCTCGTCCGTCAGCGCGGCACCCACATCCACCCGGGTGAGAACGTGGGCATCGGCAAGGACGACACCCTCTTCGCGCTCGCCGAGGGAACCGTCGAGTTCACCAAGGGCGCCCAGCACAAGGTGCACATCCGCACTGTGTAGAGAACGTATTACAAGTTCGAAGGCCCCGGTCGCTGCCGGGGCCTTTTTTGTATCCTTATCACTGTGAGTATCCGAGTCCTCCCTGGAGGCGCCGCGTGTCCAGCTTCACCGATTTCTCCCATATCAACGTACGCGGCGGCGATGGCGGCGCAGGCTGCATGTCGTTCCGCCGCGAGGCCTACGTCCCCAAGGGCGGTCCCGATGGCGGCGACGGCGGTGACGGCGGCAGCGTCTACTGCGTTGCCGACGCCCAGCTCTCGTCCCTCATCGACTACCGCTACAAGCACCACTTCCGCGCCGAGCGCGGAACGCATGGGCAGGGCGCCCGCAAGCACGGACGCGACGGCGAGGACCTCATCCTCAGGGTTCCGCTCGGCACGGTCATCCGCGAGCTCGATCCCGCAACGATGGAGCCCCTGTACGAGATCGCCGACCTCACCCAGCCCGGCGAGCGCGTCTGCGTGGCGCCCGGCGGCGTCGGAGGGCGCGGCAACATCCATTTCGTGACCTCCGTGCGGCGCGCACCCGCCTTCGCCGAGAAGGGCGAGCCCGCCCTCGAGCACTGGATCGAGCTCGAGATGAAGCTCATGGCCGACGCCGCCCTCGTGGGCATGCCGTCGGTGGGGAAGAGCTCGATCATCTCGCGTATCAGCGCCGCGCGCCCCAAGATCGCCGACTATCCCTTCACCACGCTCGTTCCCAATCTGGGCGTCGCGCGTGCCTCCGACGGCCGCTCCTTCGTCGTCGCCGACGTCCCCGGCCTCATCGAGGGCGCCAGCGAGGGCAGGGGGCTCGGCCACGAGTTCCTCCGCCACATCGAGCGCACGGCGCTCATCCTGCATGTGGTCGACGTGACGGGCGGCTTCGAGGGCCGCGATGCCGTCCAGGATTACGAGACCATCAACCGCGAGCTTGCCGCCTACGCCTTCGAGCTCTTCGAGCGCCCCCAGATCGTGGTCGCCAACAAATGCGATATGCCCGGCACCGAGGAAGCCGTCTCCGCGCTCCGCGAGCGCGCCGAGGCGGACGGCCATCCCTTCTTCGCCGCCTCCGCGGTCACAGGCGAGGGCCTCGACGCGCTCGTCGCCCGCTGCGCCGACATGGTCTCCGAGCTCAGGAGCTCCATCGAGCCCACGATGAGCGTCGACGGCATCAACGAGGCGTGGGAGCGCTCCCGCGTCAAGCGCGACCGCTCGATCTCCATCGAGCGCGAGGGCAAGCATGCCTGGCGCATCTCGGGCGGGCAGATCGAGCGCATGGTCGTCCAGACCGATTGGGAGAACGACGAGGCCATCGCCTACTTCCAGCACCGCCTCGACCGCATGGGCATCGACGCGAGCCTCGCCAAGATGGGCTGCTCCAACGGCGACGAGGTCCGCATCCTGGGCTACGCCTTCAACTTCGAGGGCGTGCGCGACGATGACGAGGTCTTCGAGGATGACGGGGAGGATGCGTGATGGAGGCGCCCCGGCTCATCGTCGTGAAGATCGGCTCGTCCACGCTCGTCGATGCCGATGGCAGGCTCGACCACGTCTACATCGACAGCCTCTGCACCCAGATCGCCGCGCTCCGCGAGCGCGGGATCCACGTCATCACGGTCTCCTCGGGCGCCGCCGCCGCAGGACGCGAGGTCCTCGGCTTCGAGACCCGTCCCACCGATATCCCCACGCTCCAGGCCTGCGCCGCGACCGGCCAGGCCAGGCTCATCGAATCCTATGAGCGTGCGCTCGCCGCGCACGGGCTTCCCTGCGCTCAGGTCCTGCTCACACGGCGCGACGTGGTCGACCGCGAGGGCTACCTCAACGCACGCAACACCTTCGAGCGCCTGCTCGAGCTCGGCGTCGTCCCCATCGTCAACGAGAACGACACGGTGTCGGTCGCGGAGTTCACCTTCGGCGACAACGACATGCTCGGCGCCATCGTCTCGGCGCTCGTCACCGCAGACCTCTACGTGATCCTCTCCGATGTCGACGGGCTGTATACGGCAGATCCCATGGCCGATCCTTCTGCCGAGCTGATCCGCCGCGTCGACCATATCGATGAGGGGGTCTTCCGCATCGCGGGCTCGCCTTCGACCACCTTCGGCACCGGCGGCATGTTCTCCAAGGTCTCCGCCGCTCGTATGATGATGGCGGCGGGCATCCCCACGTTCATCTGCCAGGGCCGCGCCGAAGGCATCCTGCTCGAATGCGCCGAAGCGACCGCGCGCGGCACGCTCTTCAAGCATTCCGGCTCCAACCCCCACGGGAACCCGCGCAAGCTCTGGATCGGCCTCGCCGAGGTCCCGCAGGGCTCCATCATCCTCGACGAGGGTGCGACGCGCGCCGTGCTCTCGCAGGGCGCCTCGATCCTGCCCGTGGGCATCACGGGGACGAAGGGCGCGTTCAAGGCGGGCGACGTCGTGAACGTCGATTCCTACGACGGCCTGCTCATCGGCCGCGGCACCGTCGCCTACGATGCCGAGGACCTCGAGCGCTACAAGGGCCTCAAGCTCGACGTCATCGCGCGCTTCACGGGCGACGACGGGGCCATCCCGGCCATCCACCGCGACGACCTGCTCATCTTCTAGGAAGGGATCTCCGATGGAGGAACAGAACGAGAGGGCCATCGACATGTTCGACCTCCCGCGCCTGGGTTCGGATCCCGAGCGCACCTACCGCCTCGGCATCATGGGCGGCACCTTCGATCCGATCCACAACGGCCACCTCGTCGCCGCAGAGCAGGCCTTCGACGACCTCGGGCTCGACCTGGTCGTCTTCATGCCCGCGGGCCGTCCCGCCTTCAAGCTCGACAAGAAGGTCACCTCGGGTGAGGACCGCTATGCGATGACGCTGCTCGCGACCTCCGACAACCCGCATTTCACCGCCTCGCGCTTCGAGATCGACCGCGAGGGCGTCACCTATACGGCGGATACGCTGCGCCTGCTCCACGGCATCTATCCCGACAACGTGCGCTTCTACTTCATCACGGGCGCCGACGCCATCGCCGACATCGTGACCTGGAGGGATGCTGCCGACATCGCGCGCCTCGCCCGCATCGTCGCCGCGACCCGCCCGGGATACGACCTCAGCCATGCCCAGAAGGTGATCGAGGAGTCGGGGCTTCCATTCGACGTGACCTACCTCGAGATCCCTGCGCTCGCCATCTCGTCGACGTACCTGCGCATGCGCGCCGAGCTCGGCCAGAGCCTGCGCTACCTCACGCCCGATACGGTGACGGGCTATATCCGCAAGCACGGCCTCTACGACGTCCAGAACGCCAGCCGCCAGTATCCCAGGATCTAGCCATGTGCAGCGCAGCTTCATCCGACGAGCTCCTCGCCCGCATCGAGGCCGATATAGAAGCGCAGCTGTCCGCGAAGCGGAAGCGCCTCAAGCATTCCCGTGCCGTCGCGAAGACGGCGGTCGAGCTCGCCGACATCTATGGCGTCGACCGTCACGATGCGCTCTGCGCGGGCCTTCTCCACGACTACGCCAAGGCGTACTCGAACGACGAGCTGCTCGAGAAGGCCGCCGAGCTCGGTCTCGACTACGGGTGCGACCTGAAGCTCGTCCTGCCCATCCTCCACGGGCCCATCGCTGCCCGCGAGCTGCGCGAACGCTACCCCGAGCTCGACGATGCGGTCTTCTCGGCCATCGAGCGCCATACTGTCGCGACCTGCGACATGTCGCCGCTCGACATGGTCATCTTCATCGCCGACGGCATCGAGCCAGGAAGGCCCGCCACGCCCGATATCGAGCGGCAGCGCGCCGAGGTGGGCAAGGTTCCGCTCGAGGAGCTCTTCCTCGATGCGCTCTCCGCCAGCATCGGCTTCGTCATCGAGACGAAGCGCTATCTATGGCCCGGCGCCCTCGAGTCGTATAATCGGTATGTGCTCGACCGCAACCGCTGAAAGGACATCCATGGCTTACACACCGCTTGAGCTTGCCAAGGTCGCAGCCTTCGCTGCCGATTCCAAGAAGGCCGCCGATATCGAGCTGATGGATCTGACAAAGCTGAGCGATGTGTGCGATTACTTCCTCATCCTTTCCGCGACGAACTCGCGCCAGGCCGATGCCCTCATCGATGAGATCGAGGAGAAGGTCGCCAAGAACTGCGGTGTGAAACCAATCTCAATCGAGGGCCGCGCGAACCTCTCCTGGGTGCTCATGGATTACGGCTCGGTCGTCATCCACGTCTTCCTGCCCGAGACGCGCGATTTCTACCGCTTGGAGCGCCTGTGGGGCGAGGCCCCGCGCGTGGAGCTCGACCTCCAGTAGATCCCGCACCGATCAATCGAGCGATTTGCCCATGGGCGCCGTGTTCGAGACATGGCCGTCGAAGCGCAGGTCGCGACCGTAGCCGATAGCCCCCTCGCCGAACCGGTCGCGCACGAGGTCGGTCGCGCGGGCGAGCCTGCCCGTCTCGACGCGCTCCGCATCGAAGAGGCTCTGCTCGCCGGGCTCGTCGTCGAGGCGCGAGATCCCGACGCCGATGAGGCGGATGGGCTGGCCGGGCGCCCATACGCGCTCGAGCAGGCTGCGCGCCACAGGGCCGAAGACATGCTCGTCGTCGCTCGGTGCCGGGAGACGCTCCTGGGCCGTGTGCTGGCTGGTGGGGGAGTGCTTCACCTTGAGCGTGACCGTGCTGCCCTTGAGCCCCTTGCGCCTCAGGCGCCTGCCCGTCATCGAGGCGATGTGAAGGATGGCGGCTTCGATCTCCGCGCGGTCGTAGAGGTCGGTCTCGAAGGTGCGCTCGCACGAGACGGACTTGGGGTCTTCATCCTCGAAGGCGGATGCGACAACGCTCTGCTCGCGACCCTGCGCGCGCAGGCGCATCTTCTCCGCGGACACCCCGAAGATGCGGGAGAGGTCGGTGTCCGAGGCGCGTGCGAGCTGTCCGAGCGTCCGCACGCCGATGGCCTCGAGGGCTCGTTCCGCGGCCGAGCCGATGCCGCTCAGGCTGCGGATCGGAAGCGGTGCGAGGAAGCTCTGCTCCGAACCGGGGAAGACGACCGTGAGTCCGCGGGGCTTGTCGCGCTCCGACGCGATCTTGGCGATGCTCTTGGAGGTGCCCAACCCGATCGAGCAGGTCACGCCGAGCTCCGAGACACGCGCCTGGATGCGCGCGCAGACCTCGTAGGGCTCCTCGCGCGAGAAGCGGCCGGGCGTGATGTCGAAGAAGGCCTCATCGATCGAGACCTGCTCGACGAGGGGCGTCTCGTCGACGAGGATCGCCATGACCCGGGAGCTCACCTCGCGATAGCGCGCGAAATTGCCCGTCGTCCAGATGGCATCGGGGCAGAGGCGGGCTGCGGTGGCGGAGGCCATGGCGGAGCGCACGCCGTAGCGGCGGGCCTCGTAGGATGCGGTGGAGACTACGCCGCGCTTGTCCGGCGAGCCTCCCACGATGATGGGCAGGCCGCGCCATTCGGGGTGGTCGAGCTGCTCGACGGAGGCGAAGAACGCGTCGAGGTCGAGCAGGCCGATGGCCTTGCCCGTCCAGTGGAGCGCATCGCAGTGTCCCGTGGCATCGAACATGTGTTCATTATACACGCGTCTGCACCAAATACTCAAAAAATCGCCGTCGTGGGCGCTTGCAGCTGGGCGTTTATGTCGTAGAATAACTAAGTTGCAAGTTTGGCCCGCGGTGCGGCTACCCACCTTTATCCGATGCACCGCCTGTTTGGAGGAGTGTTCGTTGGCAGTTAAGATTCGTCTGGCCCGCCATGGTGCCAAGAAGCGTCCGTATTACCGCGTCGTCGTCGCCGATTCCCGCAGCAGGCGTGATGGTCGCTACATCGAGGAAGTCGGCAAGTACAATCCCGTCTCCTCTCCCAAGGTGATCGACCTCGACCTCGAGAAGATCGACGAGTGGATTGCGAAGGGCGCCCAGCCCACCGATACCGCCGCCGCCCTCATCAAGATCGCGCGCGAGGGCGTTCCCGCGCAGGAGAAGAAGGTCAAGCTCTCCAAGAAGGCCATCGCCGCTGCCGCCAAGGCCGCCGAGGAAGCCGCCGAGTAGGGCAGGTGCGTATGGACACAGCTGAGACCCTCGCGGTCGATCAGGCTGCTTCCGCGATGCCTTCGGATAAGGTTGCCGATCTGGTCGAGTTCATCGTCTGCGGACTCGTCGATGACGAGGATGCGGTCACGCTCGACGTCACCGACAGCGCTTCGGGTGCGCTCATCGAGGTGAGCTGCGCCGAGCAGGATGCCGGCAGGATCATCGGCCGCCGCGGCCGCACCATCAAGGCCATCCGCACCTTGGCCCGCGCCCTCGGGCAGCGTGTCGGCACTGCCGTCGAAGTAGAGGTCCTGGGCTAGGGCAGCCGTGCGGACCCGCTGGAAGACGATAGCCCGCGTCGTCAAGACGCATGCGAAATCAGGGGAGGTCGTGGTCGAATCCGTCCACGGCCTTCCTCCGCTATTGGCTGGCGGTATGGAGGTCGCCCTCGTGCCGCCGGCGCTCAAGACATCCCGCTACCATACCGTCGCCCAAGCCGATGCGCAGGGCGGTCCCGCGCAGCTCGTCGCCTTCGAGGACGTCACGTCGCTCTCCGAGGCTTCCGAGCTCGTCGGCAAAACCGTGCTCGCACGCCTCGACGACCTTCCCGCAACGGTCGCGCTCATGGACCGTGACGCGCTCGTCGGGGCCTGCGTGCGCGACCGCACGCTTGGCCTGCTCGGCACCATCTCGGAAGTCATGGCCGGCCCCGCGCAGGATGTCTACGTGCTCGATCGCAACGGTGCGGAGGTGCTCGCCCCCGTGCTCCCCGAGTTCATCGTCGGCCGCGACGACGACGGCAGCGTGCTGCTCGACCTTCCCGAAGGCGCCGTCGCGCTGGAGGGGGAGTGACATCATGAGGCGCTACGAAACCCTCTCGGTGTTCCCCGAGTTCTTCGAACCGTACCTGTCATCGTCGATCATGGGCCGTGCCCGGTCGAAGGGGCTGTTCGAGTTTGCCGCCTACAATCTGCGCGATTGGACGCATGACCGCCACAACACCGTGGACGATGCGCCCTTCGGCGGGGGGCAGGGCATGCTCATGAAGCCGGAGCCCATCTTCGAGGCGGTCGACGATATCCAGACCCGCGCCGAGGCTCCCGCCCATGTCGTGTTCTTCTCCCCGGTGGGGGAGCCGTTCACGCAGCGCTGCGCCGAGCGTCTTGCAGGGGAGGAGCGCATCCTGTTCGTCTGCGGCCGCTACGAGGGCATGGACGAGCGCGTCTACACCTTGGCTGACGAGGTCATCTCGCTCGGCGACTTCGTCCTCACGGGCGGGGAGCTGCCCGCGCTTTGCGTCATCGACGCCCTCGTCCGCCTCATCCCCGGCGCGCTCGGCGACGAGATGAGCGCGCGCGACGAGTCCTTCTCCGACGGGCTCCTCGAATACGAGCAGTACACCCGCCCTGCGGAGTACCGCGGCATGAAGGTGCCCGAGGTGCTCCTCTCTGGCGACCACAAGGCGGTCGATGAATGGCGCCTCGCCTCGGCCCTCGAGCGCACACGGCGCTTCCGCCCCGACCTGTACGAAGCCTATCTGAACGGAGGGGGCCATGGCGCGCGGAGCGCACTTTAAGGTGAACATCGTCGATGACGACCTCGAGCACGGCTCCGAGGGGGGCGTGCTCCCCGGCATCCTCTTCACGGTCATCCTCGCCATAGCGCTGACCTTTTTCCTTCGCAACTTCGCGATCGATTCGTACGAAATCCCCTCGGGGTCCATGGAGCAGACCATCCAGATCGGCAACCGCGTCATCGGCGAGAAGATCTCGTATCGCTTCCGCGATCCCGTTCCCGGCGAGATCGTGACCTTCGTCCGCGAGCAGGACGGGGAGAAGGTCATCCTCATCAAGCGCGTCATCGCGGTCGGCGGCCAGACCATCGACCTCGTCGACGGCGCGGTCTACGTGGACGGCGTCAAGCTCGACGAGCCCTATGTGGGCAATCTGCCGACCTATCCGCTCAAACCCGACAACCCCTCGATCGTCATCACCTATCCCTACACGGTGCCCGAGGGCTATATCTGGGTGATGGGCGACAACCGCGTGAACTCGCGCGACTCCCGTGCCATCGGCCCCATACCCATCGAAGATGTCAATTCCCGCGCGGTCCTCATTTTCTGGCCGCCCGAGGATGTTGCTACCATATAGACGTGAACCGCGTCCGTTGAAAGGGAATCCATGAACGCAGACGTCCTTACATTCCAAGACATGATCCTGGCTCTGGAGCGGTACTGGGCCGCCCAAGGCTGCACCGTGATGCAGCCCTACGACTCAGAGGTCGGTGCCGGCACGTTCCATACGGCGACGACCCTGCGCAGCCTTGGTCCCGCGGCTTGGCGCACCTGCTACCCGCAGCCGTGCCGCCGCCCCGCCGACGGACGCTATGGCGAGAACCCCAACCGCATGCAGCACTACTACCAGTTCCAGGTCATCCTGAAGCCCTGCCCGCCCGACTCGCAGGACCTCTATCTCGGCTCGCTCGCCGCCATCGGCCTCGATCCCGCCAAGCACGATGTACGCTTCGTCGAGGACGACTGGGAGAGCCCCACGCTCGGCGCCTGGGGCCTCGGCTGGGAGGTCTGGCTCGACGGCATGGAGGTCACGCAGTACACGTACTTCCAGCAGGTCGGCGGCATCGAGGTCGATCCGGTTCCCGTCGAGATCACCTACGGCCTCGAGCGCATCGCGATGTACATCCAGGGCGTCGACTCGGTCTACGACCTCATCTGGTCGTACCTGCCCGACGGCACGCCCATGACCTACGGCGACGTCTTCCTCGAGAACGAGCGCGAGTTCAGCGCCTACAACTTCGAGGTCGCCGACGTCGAGATGATGCGCGCTAAGTTCGACGACTACGAGGCCGAGTGCCATCGCTGCCTCGATGCGAAGCTCCCGCTTCCCGCATACGACTGCGTCATGAAGTGCAGCCACGCCTTCAACCTGCTCGATTCGCGCGGCGCCATCTCGGCGACCGAGCGCGCCAACTACATCCTGCGCGTGCGCACCGTCGCCAAGGCCTGCTGCGAGGCATACCTGGAGCTGGTCGCCGCACGCTCCGAATCCAAGGAAGGGGAGGTGGCATAGATGGCCGAGACCCGCGACTTCCTCCTCGAGATCGGCACCGAGGAGATGCCCTCCGCACCGCTCATGAACGCCCAGAAGCAGCTCGGGACCATCATCGAGCGCGGCATGGCCGAGACCGGCCTCGCCCACGGCGCCATCCGCACGCTCTCGACGCCCCGCCGTCTCGCCGTGATCGTCGAGGCCTGCGCGACCGCGACCGACGAGGTCCACGACGTGAAGCGCGGTCCCGCAGCCCAGATCGCCTTCGACGCCGACGGCGCGCCCACTAAGGCAGCGCTCGGCTTCGCTCGCAAGTGCGGCGTCGACGCCGCAGCGCTCGTCCGCCGCGTCGATACCGACGGCCGCGAGTACGTCTTCGCCGAGAAGACCATCCCGTCCGCGCCCGCGCTCCCGCTGCTCTCCGCGCTCTCCGAGCGCACCATCGCATCGCTCGAGTGGCCCAACTACCGCAGCCAGCGGTGGGGGAGCGAGCATGCGGGCTTCGTGCGTCCGATCCGCTGGATCTGCGCCCTGCTCGGCAGCGAGGTCGTGCCCGTCTCCTATGCCGACGTCACGAGCGGCTCCACCACGCGCGGGCACCGCGTCCTCGCCCCCGGCGACCACGCCGTCCCCGAGGCGTCCTGCTACGAGCGCGTGCTCGAGGATGCCTTCGTGCTCGGCGAGAAGCGCCGCGCCGAGGTCATCCGCGCCGGCATCGCCGCAATCGAGCAGGAACGCGGCGGCGCCCATGTCGACACGCCCAAGCGCATCTTCGACGAGGTCGTGAACCTCTGCGAGTGGCCGAGCGTGCTCGTGGGCACCTTCGACGAGCAGTTCCTCGCGGTCCCGCACGAGATCATCTGCGAGTCCATGCTCTCCAACCAGCGCTACTTCCCGGTCTATGCGGCCGACGGCAGTCTCACCCGCGAGTTCGTGGTCGTCTCGAACGCTGCCCCGGGCACGGAGGCCACCGTGGTCGACGGCAACGAGCGCGTCGTCCGCGCACGCCTCTACGATGCCAAGTTCTTCTACGACGAGGACCTCAGGGTCCCGCTGGACGAGTATGTCGAGCGCCTCTCGGTCGTCACGTTCCAGGAGAAGCTCGGCACCATGCGCGCCAAGGTCTCGCGCATGGAGACGCTCGCGGGAGCCGTGGCGGAGCTCGCCGGCACCGATGCCGAGACGCACCGCGAGGCGGTGCGCGCCGCGCATCTCGCCAAGGGCGACCTTGTGAGCCAGGCGGTCGTCGAGTTCACCAACCAGCAGGGCGTGATGGGCGGCTACTACGCCGCGGCAGCGGGCGAGCCCGCCGCCGTGTGCCAGGCCATCCGGGAGCACTACCGCCCGCGCTTCGCCGGCGACGAGCTGCCCGAGGGCATCGTCGGCAAGGCCGTCGCCATCGCCGACAAGCTCGACACGATCTGCGGCATCTTCGCGATCGACGAGGCTCCCACGGGCTCCTCCGATCCCTACGCCGTCCGCCGCGCGACCATCGGCGTGATCTCCATGCTCAAGGAGCTTCCTTCCGTCTCGTTGGCAGCGCTCATCGACACGGCGCTCGCCTCCTACGCCGACCAGGGCCTCGCCTTCGATTCCGCCGACGTCGCGGGCAAGGTGCGCGCGTTCTTCGCCGGCCGCCTCGCCGCCATCGCCAAGGACGAGGGCATTGCCGCGGACATCATCGATGCGATCTCCGCCATCGGCATCATCGATCCGGCAGAGTTCCTCGCCCGCGCCCGTGCGCTCGCCGACGCCCGCGCCAACAGCCCCGAGCTCTTCGAGGACCTCTCGACCGCCTATACCCGCGCCGCGCACCTCGGCGACGCCTCCCTCGGCACCGACTGCGACGCATCGCTCATGACCGAGCCCGAGACCGCCCTGCTCGCCGCGATCGAGCATGGCCGCGGTGCGGTTGCCGACCGCCTCGAGGCGAAGGACTTCGCCGGCGCGTTCACCGCACTTGCCGAACTCAGGGAGCCCATTGACCGCTTCTTCGTTGAAGTTCTTGTCATGGATGAGGACACTAGGGTAAAGGAGAACCGCCTGAGGCTCCTCAACAGGTTTTCCGGTATCTTCGCCGATGTGGCAGATATCGGGTGCCTGTCCAAGAAGTAGGATGGTTGAAGGACCCGACGACCAGAAAAGAGCGCGACATGGCCAGCAGCATCGACGACATCTTCGCCGTGGACAACCCAATCCTCTACATCCTGTCCGACTCGCGCGGCGAGACGGCCCTTGCCGTCGTGTACGCCGCTGCGGCGCAGTTCCCCGACGGCTCCGTCGAGATCGAGCGCCTCTCGAACATCGCCGATGTCGAGACGGTGTGCGAGTACTTCGACGAGCACTACAACTCCGGTCGCCAGTGCGCCGTCTTCCACACCTTCGCCGATGGCACGCTGCGCCGCGAGATCCGCCGCGAGCTCGACCGCAGGGGCATCCCCTCGATCGACCTGCTCGGCCCCGCCGTCACGGTCATCTCCACGCTCACGGGCATCGCTCCGTCGCATGAGGTCGGCGCGGTCTACCGTAAGAGGTAGGAATCTTTACGTATTCCTTCCGAATACCGACACATCAAGCACGATTGAGGACCCCAAGAGGGTCCTCATGCTTTAAAATATCCAAATTGGAGGGAAACGGCAGTTTCCCGCCAGCAATTCGCCAGTCCGACCGTGTTTGGTGTTAGAAAAGGGAGAAACTATGGCAGAAAAACACGTCTATCGCTTCGGTTTCGACGAGAACGGCAACAACGTGACCGAGGTCGCGGGTGCCAGCGTCAATGAGGCCAAGTGGATCACGGGCGGCAAGGGTGCCAACCTTGCCGAGATGGCCAACATCGGCCTTCCCGTTCCCTCCGGCTTCACCATCACCTGCCAGACCTGCGTCGCCTACTCCAGCGCGGGCAACGTCTGGCCCGAGGGCGTCCTCGACGAGATCGACGAGTACCGCAAGGACCTCGAGAAGCGCATGGGCAAGAAGCTCGGCGACGCCGACGACCCGCTGCTCGTCTCCGTCCGCTCCGGCGCTCCGTTCTCCATGCCCGGCATGATGGACACCGTCCTCAACCTCGGCCTCAACGACGACTCCGTCCAGGGCCTCATCAAGCAGACGGGCAACCCCCGCTTCGCGTACGACTCCTACCGCCGCTTCGTCCAGATGTTCTCCGACGTCGTCATGGGCGTTTCCGGCCAGCTCTTCGAGGATGCCATCTCCGCCAAGAAGGCCGAGAAGGGCGTCAAGCTCGACACCGAGCTCGATGCTGACGACCTCAAGGACCTCGTCGCCACCTTCAAGCAGATCTTCGCCGACAACGTCGACGCCGAGAAGTACCCCGAGGTCGAGGTCGTCGACGGCAAGCCCGTCTTCCCGCACGACCCGATCCTGCAGCTCCGTCTTGCCGAGCAGGCGGTCTTCGGCTCCTGGAACACCCCGCGCGCCATCCTCTACCGCAAGCAGAACAAGATCGACGACTCCCTCGGCACCGCCGTCAACGTCCAGGTCATGGCGTTCGGCAACAAGGGCGAGACCTCTGCCACCGGCGTCGCCTTCACCCGCAACCCCGCCGACGGCACCAACGAGCGCTACGGCGACTACCTGGTCAACGCCCAGGGCGAGGACGTCGTCGCCGGCATCCGCAACACCGAGCCCATCGCCAAGCTCCCGACCGAGCCCGGTCTGGAGGAGGCTGGCAACCAGCTCTTCCGCGTCTTCGAGATCCTCGAGGACCACTATGCGGACATGATGGACCTCGAGTTCACCATCGAGCAGGGCAAGCTCTACATGCTGCAGACCCGCGTCGGCAAGCGCACCGCGCTGTCCGCCCTCAAGGTCGCCATCCAGATGTACGAGGAGGGTCGCATCACCAAGGAGGAGGCCGTCATGCGCGTGGCCCCCGAGCAGCTCGACCAGCTCCTCCACCCGCAGTTCGACGCCAAGGACATCAAGGGCCGCGAGACCCTCGCCAAGGGCCTCAACGCTTCCCCCGGCGCAGCCGTGGGCGCTGTCGTCTTCTCCTCCGCCGACGCCGAGGCCTACGCCGAGGCCGGCAAGCCCTGCATCCTCGTGCGCTGGGAGACCACCCCGGACGACCTCCACGGCATGGTTGCCGCTGAGGGCATCCTGACCTCCCACGGTGGCAAGACCTCCCACGCCGCCGTCATCGCCCGCGGCATGGGCGCCCCGTGCGTCTGCGGCGTCGAGGCTCTCCAGATCGACGCCCCCAACAAGGAGTGCTCCGTTGCCGGCACCGACATCGTCCTGCATGAGGGCGACATCATCTCCATCGACGGCACCACGGGCAACGTGTACCTCGGCGAGGCCAAGCTCGTCCGTCCCGAGCTCGGCGGCGACCTCCAGACCATCCTCGACTGGGCCGACGAGATCCGCCTCAACCCCGAGCGCGGCCGCATCATGGGTGTCCGCGCCAACGCCGACAACCCCGAGGACGCCCAGCTCTCGCTCGACAACGGCGCCGAGGGCATCGGCCTCTGCCGCACCGAGCACATGTTCCTCGGCGAGCGCAAGGACCTCATCCAGTCCTTCATCCTCGCCAACGACGAGGCCACCAAGGCCGACGCGCTCGCCAAGCTCGGCGCTGCCCAGAAGGGCGACTTCCTGCAGATGTTCAAGGTCATGGCAGGCCTGCCCGTGATCGTCCGCCTGCTCGACCCGCCGCTGCATGAGTTCCTCGACTCCCCGCGCGAGCTCGAGGTCGAGATCGCCAAGGCCGAGGCCGCCGGCGAGGACTGCTCCGCCAAGCGCGCCTTCCTCAAGCGCCTCGACTCCTTCCAGGAGGCCAACCCCATGCTCGGCACCCGTGGCTGCCGCCTCGGCATGCTCTATCCCGAGCTCAATCACATGCAGTTCAAGGCCATCGCCTCTGCTGCCGCCGAGCTCATCAAGGACGGCGTTGACGCCAAGCCCGAGATCATGATCCCGCTCGTTGCCTTCGTCGAGGAGCTCAGCCACCTCCGCGAGCTCTGCGAGGCCGACATCGCCGAGGTCGAGGCCGAGTACGGCGTCAAGCTCGACATCCCCATCGGCACCATGATCGAGCTCCCGCGCGCTGCCATCACCGCCGACGAGATCGGCAAGTACGCCGACTTCTTCTCCTTCGGCACCAACGACCTCACCCAGACCTGCCTCGGCTTCTCCCGTGACGACGTCGAGTCTTCGTTCATGCCGCTCTACATGGACCAGAAGATCGTCAAGTCCAACCCGTTCGCGACCCTCGACTCTGGCGTTGCCAAGCTCGTCGAGATGGGCGTCAAGGGTGGCCACATCGCCAACGAGAACATCACCTGTGGCGTCTGCGGCGAGACCGGCGGCGACCCCGACTCCATCCACATGTACTACGACCTCGGCCTCGACTACGTGTCCTGCTCGCCGTTCCGCGTGCCCATCGCGCGCCTCGCGGCTGCCCAGGCCAAGATCGAAGCCAACGGCGGTCCCGCCAAGATCTAATCGCGTCCGGCTGTTTTGCACTACCATAGGAGGAGGGGCCATGCGCCCCTCCTCCTTCTTTTGACAGGGAGCATCCGATGCATGAGGTGACAAGCCAGGAACTCGAGCGCCGCGAGCGGGAGCTGCTCTCGCCTGATGCGGCATGCTCCGCGACGACGTTGGGCAGGCTCAGCTACGAGGAACCCGATCCGTACCGCACCGCCTTCCAGCGCGACCGCGACCGCATCCTTCACTGCAAGAGCTTCCGGCGGCTCGCGCATAAGACGCAGGTCTTCCTCGCACCCGAGGGCGACCACTACCGCACGCGCCTCGCGCACACCCTCGAGGTATCCCAGATCTCCCGCTCCATCGCCCGCGCGCTCGCCCTGAACGAGGACCTCACCGAGGCGATCGCGCTCGGGCACGACCTCGGCCATACGCCGTTCGGCCACTGCGGCGAGAAGGCCCTCTCGCGTGCGATGGCGGCGTGGCGGCGGCGCGAGCTGGGGGAGGAGGCTCCCGACGACCTCTTCAGGCACAACCTGCAGAGCGTCCGCATCGTCGAGCTGCTCGAGCGCAACGGCAAGGGCCTCAACCTCACGTTCGAGACCGTCGACGGCATCCGCTGCCACACGGGCATAACGCCCGCGGTCACGCTCGAGGGCCGCGTCGTCGCGCTTTCCGACCGCATCGCCTACGTCGTGCACGACATCGACGATGCCGAACGCGCGGGCATCCTGAGCGAGTCGTCGCTTCCCGCGGCCTTCACAGAGGTCCTCGGCACCTCGTCGTCGCAGCGCATCGGCACCATGGTCAACGACGTCATCGCGCACAGCGCCCAGACGGGCGACATCTCCATGAGCCCCGACGTGCTCGAGGCGATGCTCGGCATGAGGGCCTTCCTCTTCGACAACCTCTACACCCATGGCGACGCAAAGTACGAGGAGCCGAAGGCGGCGGTCATGATCTCCGAGCTCTTCGACCATTTCATCGCGCATATGGACGAGGTTCCCGCCGAATACACCGCAAACGATGCTGATCATCCCGACATCCAGGTCGCCGATTTCGTATCAGGTATGACGGACCGCTACGCGGTGCGGCGCTTCGAGGAGCTGCGCATCCCGCGTTCATGGAAGAGGTAGGAATGTCCAAGGCATCAAGCATCGTGAAGACCGTGCTCGGCCTCATCATCGGCCTGGCCTTCGTCGGGGCGGGCGTCTTCGCCCTGCTCTACGTCCTCAACGAGGAACCTGCCGCGCCCTCCAAGCCGTCCGGTCAGGTGGAGCCCGAGCCCGAGGTCGACGTGCTCGAGCCGAAGAGCTTCCCCGAGTACACGTGGACCGAGCTCGGCTTGATCGCCGACCTCATCGAAGCCGCTCCCGACGAGGCGTCGGGGCGCGCGATCGCGCAGGAGTACGGCCTCATCGACGCAGACGGACGCCTTGCGACCTCCACGCATCTTATCGTGATCGAGGGCGGCATGACCGTCGAGGCGCGTCTCGTGGGCATCCTGCACGACACGCGCGCCGACGGGCAGGGGAGGGCTGCGCTCACCTTCCAGGTCTTCCCGATCGCCGTGAGGCGCTTCAACCCCACGGCGAGCAGCACGGGAGGCTGGCAGGGCTCCGAGCTCAGGGCATGGCTCGCGCAAGACGGCATGGCGCTTCTCCCGCCCGAGCTGTCCGGGCGGATCCTGCCCGTGCGCAAGTCCACCGACAACACGGGCAAGACCGACAGCACCTCCGCGGTCACCACCACCGACGACGCGCTCTGGCTGTTCTCGTGCCGCGAGGTCTGCGGCGAGATCAACTGGCTTGAGGAGGAGTTCGGCTCCCTCTCGGAAGGAGCCGATGCGATGCTCAATGCGGAGGGGACGCAGTACGAGGGGTTCAGGCAGGCGGGCGTCGACCAGTACAGCGACTCCGATCCCTACCTCATCCTCCCGTTCCGCGGGGAGGATGTGCCCTGGTGGTACCGCACCCCCTACGCATTCGAGTTCCTCGCCGTGACTGACGACACCTTCTACCAGGTCACCGCGACGGGCTATGCGTCCGCCACCAACCTCGCCGATTCCGAGGCAGGCGTCTCGTTCGGTTTCTGCCTGTAGGGAGGGCGTATGGGCGCTGCGTGATGGATGGAAAGTCACCCTTGCCCGAATCCAGCCGAACACCTATAATCATTGCCCGTGTGTGAAGCTATGTGCCGATCCTGCACGCATGCGGCGGCACCTCTAGAGATAAGGAAATGGAATATGGACTACATTCGTGCCATCGAGCGCCAGGACATCAGGGATGACATCCCCGAGGTCAAGGTCGGCGACAACGTCAAGGTTCACTACAAGATCAAGGAAGGCGACCGCCAGCGCGAGCAGGTCTTCCAGGGCGATGTCATCCGCATGAGCGGCGGCAGCTCCCGCGAGACCTTCACCGTCCGCAAGATCAGCTTCGGCGTGGGCGTCGAGCGCACCTTCCCCCTGCACAGCCCCAAGATCGCGAAGCTCGAGGTCGTCCGCCACGGCGACGTCCATCGCGCCAAGCTCTACTACCTGCGCGACCGCATCGGCAAGGCCGCCCGCATCCGCGAGAAGCGCAACTAGCAGCAGGCTCCAGAAGATCTTCGAGACCGCCCTTCGGGGCGGTCTTTTGCTAGGATGGGCCTATGGCGACCTCAGCGCACGACATAGCCGCCCTCATCGCGGCGGCATCCCCCGACGAGCTCGACGCGCTCGCGCAGCGCTATGCCGACGACCCGCGCAAGCAGGTTGCCCGCGCGCTCGAGCGTGCCCTCAAGGCCCGGGATGCGCTTGCCGCCGAGGAGGAGCGTGTGCGTGCGCTCTACGACCTCCAGCGCGAGCTGGGCGGGGACGGTATCGTCCTCGGAGTGGACGAGGTGGGACGCGGTGCCGTCGCGGGGCCGCTCACCGTATGCGCCGTCGCCCTTCCCGACGAGCCGATCATCCTCGGATTGAACGATTCCAAGCAGCTCACGCCCAAACGGCGCGAAGAGCTCGCCGTGCGCATCCGCGAGCACGCCATCGCGCTCGGCATCTGCCACATCCCTCCCGAGGAGATTGACCGCAGGGGCATGGCGGTCGCCCTGAGGCTTGCCATGGCAGGGGCTATCGAGGCGACGGGCGTCGACCCCGACTGCGTCCTCATCGACGGGAACCCCGTCCACGTGCATCCGCGCGAGCGCTGCGTTGTCAAGGGGGATGCGCGCATCGCCGCCATCTCCGCGGCGTCGATCGTGGCCAAGGTCACGCGCGACGCCCTCATGGACGATCTCGAACGCGCCTACCCCGGCTACGGGTTCGCCAAATCCAAGGGGTACGCCTCGCAGGAGCACATCGATGCCATCAGGAGCCACGGCCTCACGCCCGTCCATCGGGCAACGTTCTGCGGAAACTTCGTGGAGGCGCCCCGCCTCTTCTAATTCGCCGTCCAGGCGTCCTTCCGGTATTCGACATCGATGACGGCCCGCCTTCCTGCACGTTCGCAGCGGACGGGCCGTACCTGTCAGATTGCAGCAAGCCCGCCGATAGGCACGGGTAAATGTCCCGTCAGGACGACCTGCCACACTGGGGCCTCCGAACGCCATCCAGACGAAGGAGGACCTATGGCAGAGTTCGACCGCAAGATCGAGGCCGTCGTCGACATCACGAGGCCGGCATTCGAGGGCATCGAGGAGTTCACGCCGAAGGAGGTGGGGCGCGTCGGCGAGGCGGTCGCCGAGAACTTCCTCTCCGACAGCGGATACGAGATCGTCGAGCGCAACTGGAAGACGCCGTTCGGCGAGGTGGACATCATCGCGGAATGCGACGACATCGTCGTGTTCGTCGAGGTCAAGAGCAGGAGGGTGCTCGGCCGTCCCGATGATATCGCCCCCGAGGAGGCCGTCGATGCCGACAAGTTCGAACGCTACGGCAAGATGATCGACTTCTACAAGATGGTCCACGAGGAGGCGGAGCTCGTGCGGCTTGATGTCGTGGCGGTGACTTTCCTGAGCGAGCGCGTCGCCCACATCTCGCACCTCGAGGGCGGATATTGGTGGGATGCGTGATGTCTGACGGGACCTTCTCCATCCAAACGGCACAGCTGCGCGGCGTGATGGCGCTGCCGGTTACCGTCGAGGTGGGCATCTCCGCGGGCATTCCGGGGATCACAATCGTGGGCAGTCCCGACTCGGCAGTCCATGAGTCGCCCCTGCGCGTGCGCAACGCCCTCAAGAGCTGCGGATACTCGGTCCCTCGTGCGCATATAACGATCAACCTCTCGCCTGCCGAGATCCGCAAGACGGGCACCGCGTACGACTTTCCGATCGCGCTCGCAATCCTCGCGAGCACCGGGCAGATTCCCACGGAGGGGCTCGACAGATGCCTCTTCGTGGGGGAGCTCGCGCTGAACGGCGACATCGCCGCGACGCGCGGCACCGTCGCATATGCCCGCCTTGCCAACAGCCTCGGCCTCTCCCTCGTCTTCGGGGGAGAGCGCGGGGCGCTCCCGCTCGAGGATTGCCTCGTCTGCCCGTCGATATCCACCATGAGGGAAGGGGTGGGCGCGTGCCGTCCGTACGCGCCGCTGTGGGATGGAGATGGCGGAGGCTCCTGGGACAGAGGCCCCGATTTCGCGGACGTCATCGATCAGGATGTGGCGAAGCGCGCGTTCCTCGTCGCAGCGGTCGGCCGTCACGGCCTGCTCATGATGGGGCCGCCCGGTGCGGGGAAGACCATGCTTGCGAAACGCATGCCCTTGATCCTTCCGCGACTCGGAGGTTCGGAGCTCAACGAGGCGCTCCTCATCCATTCCGTGGCGGGCGAGGACACCTCCGATCTCGCGCACGGCGTCAGACCCTTCCGCGCTCCCCATCATTCGATATCGTTGGGCGGCCTCATCGGGGGAGGACGGCCCGTCCTCCCCGGCGAGGTTTCCCTCGCGCATCAGGGCATCCTCTTCCTCGATGAGATGCCCGAGTTCGCCACGAACGTCCTGCAGGCGCTCAGGCAGCCGCTCGAGGAACGCGAGGTCAGGCTCGTGCGCGTCGACGGCGTCTACACCTTCCCCTGCTCGTTCCAGCTCATCGCGGCGGCGAATCCCTGCCCATGCGGTCATCTTGGCGATCCGGGTCACGAGTGCACCTGCCCGCCCGCTCGTGTCGCGTCCTACCAGGCGCGCATCGGCGGCCCCCTCATGGACAGGATCGACGTCGTCGTCGATGTCGCACGGCCTGATGCGCAGAAGGTCATCGCGGGCGACACGGGCCTCTCATCGAACGATATGCGCGAGCTGCTCGCCGACGCGCTCGAGTTCCGCAGCTGGCGGGAGCGGGGAGCGGCGTGCAAGCGGGGACGCGGGGTGGGGAACTATGGGTTCTCGAGCGAGGCGCAGGCGCTGTTCGAACGCATTTCCGCACGCCTCGCCCTCGGGGGCCGCGCGATCGATCGGGTCTCGCGGGTTGCCCGTTCGATTGCCGACCTCGAGAAGAACGAGGCGGTATCACCCGACAACGTCATGGAAGCCTGCGCGTACCGCTCGCGCGCCAACGGATAGGAGGAACGCATGCAGCCCGAACGCCATCTCGTGAAGCCGGGGGATCGCTGCTATCCCGCCCAGCTCCTCGACCTCGAGGAGGAGCCCCGCATCTTCCTCCTCGGTGACCCCGAGGTGCTCCTCACGCCGATGATCTCGATCGTGGGAGCGCGCCGTGCGACGCCCTACGGTCTCGCCGTGGCCGAGATGGCGGCGCGCATCAGCGCAGAATGCGGGCTCACGGTCGTCTCGGGAGGTGCTCGGGGCTGCGACCGCGCGGCCTCGCGGGCAGCGCTCGATGCGGGAGGCAGGACTGTCATCGTATCGGGTCCAGGTGCCGACCGCATCTATCCCGCGGAATCGACGGACGTCTTCCACGAGGCGCCGTTGCGCGGAGGCGCCATCGTGTCGCTTGAGGATTGGGGTGTCGAAGTGCGACGCTACCAGTTCCCCAGGCGGAACCGCATCATCGCCGCGCTTTCCCGTTGCACGTTCGTCGCGGAGGCGAGCCTGCGGTCGGGAACCATGAGCACCGCGGAGACGGCCATGGAGCTCGGCCGCACCCTCTATGCGGTTCCCGGATCGATCTTCTCGCCCACGTCGAGCGGCACGAACCGCCTCATCTCGGAAGGCGCGCGCATCGTCAGCGACGAACGCGACCTCGAGCAGGCCATCTCGTCCGACTACGGGGTCCTCCGCTTCATCCCTGAAGAGGTGCGTGGTCCCGAAGGCGCGCTCGTCTCGGCGCTGCTCGCTTCGCCCCTGCGACCGCAGGAGCTTGCCGAGCGCATGAACGAGGATGTGCTGCAGATCCTGCGCGCGCTCTCCGAGTTCGAGGTGCTCGGGATGGTGGAGAAGCTGCCCGATGGAAGATACACGCCCACGAAGGAGGCGTTCTTGGCGCACAATAGAGGCGGAGCTTGAGGATCGGACGAGGAGGAATCTGATGCGTGTGACGGTTGTGGGCGGCGGCCTCGCCGGTTCGGAGTGCGCGCTCCAGTTGGCGGCGCGCGGCATCGGCGTCGACCTCTGGGAGCAGCGTCCCGTCCACCGATCCCCTGCGCACAAGACCGATGGTTTCGCAGAGCTCGTCTGCTCGAACTCGCTCAAGTCCACCAACGAGGACTCGGCCGCAGGCCTGCTCAAGTCGGAGCTCTCGCTCTACGGCTCGAAGCTCCTCGAGATCGCCTATGCCACGCGCGTCGCGGCAGGCGGTGCGCTCGCCGTCGACCGCACGCTCTTCTCGCAGGCGGTCACGCGTGCGATCGAGGGGGAGCCCCTCATCGAGGTGCATCGCGGCGAGGTCACCGAGCTGCCCGAGGGTCCCGCCGTCATCGCCGCGGGCCCGCTCTGCTCCGACGCGCTCTTCTCGGCGCTCTGCGCGCGTCTCGGTGACGACCACCTGGCGTTCTTCGACGCGGCGGCTCCGATCGTCGACGCCTCGACGATCGACATGAGCCGTGCGTTCCGCCAGTCGCGCTACGACGATGCCGCCGCGAGCGGGGGAGACTACCTCAACTGCCCCCTCGAGCGCGACGAGTACGAGGCGTTCGTCACCGAGCTCGTGGGTGCGGAGCGCGTGCTCTCGCGCGACTTCGAATCGAAGGACCTCTTCCAGGCCTGCCAACCGGTCGAGGAGGTCGCGCGCACCGGCTTCATGTCGCTCGCGTTCGGTGCCCTCAAGCCCGTCGGGCTCATCGACCCGCGTACGGGCAGGAGGCCCTTCGCTGTCGTGCAGCTCCGTGCCGAGAACAGCTCGTGCACGGCCTACAACCTCGTGGGATTCCAGACGAACCTCACCTTCGGGGAGCAGGCGCGCGTCTTCCGCATGATCCCCGCGCTCGCCCATGCGGAGTTCTTCCGATACGGCGTCATGCACCGCAACTCCTTCGTCGATGCGCCGCGCGTGCTCGACCGCACCTTCGCCATACCGGGGTCCGATATCACCCTTGCGGGCCAGATCACGGGTACCGAGGGCTACGTCGAGGCCATCGCCTCGGGATTGCTCGCCGCGCTCAACACCTATGCGCGCATCCGGGATCTCCCTGCCGCCGTGCTCCCACCCACGACGGCCTTCGGAGCGCTTGCGGCCTACGCGACCGATCTGGCGACCGAGGACTACCAGCCCATGCATGTGAACTACGGCATCATCCCGCCGCTCGACGTGCATATCCGCTCGAAGGCGGACCGCAAGCGGGCGTATGCCTCCCGCGGACGCGATGCTGCCGCCTGCTTCGTCTCCGAGCGTACCGACCTCTTCGCCGAGGCGCTTTCATGAGCGGTTCGGGGGAGGCAGGGGAGCGCGTCGGGCAGGCTGCGGGATTCCGCGGCTGGTGCGATCGCTTCATCTCATATCTGCAGGATGTCCGCGGGCTCTCGCCGCAGACGGTCCGCGCCTACCGCGCCGACCTCGCATCCTTCGCCTCCTGGACCGAGCGCGAGGGCGTGCTCCCCGCGACCATCAGCCACCGCGAGCTGCGCTCCTACCTCGCCGACCTCAACCGTGCGCGCTACTCCGAGAAGACCGTGAACCGCCACCTCTCCGCCATCCGCGCGCTCTACCGCTGGCTCGTTCATGAGAGCCTTGTGACGCAGGATTCCGCAGCCGCCATCGCGAGCCCCAAGATCGCACGCACGCTTCCCAAGACGATGGCGGACGGCGATGTCGCCGATATCCTCTCCGCTATCGACGATACCGACGAGGTCGGTCTGCGCGATGCTGCGATCCTCGAGCTCCTCTACGCCTCGGGCGCCCGCATAGCGGAGATCGCGGGCCTCTCCATCGAGGACATCGATTTCGCCGAGGCGCAGGTCAGGCTCTTCGGAAAGGGGAGCAAGGAGCGGATCGTGCCGCTCTACCCGCAGGTCCTCGACCGTCTGCGCGCCTACCTCCAGCGTTCGCGTCCCCGCCTCGCGAAGCCCTCCAAGCCCACGCGGGCGCTCTTCCTCTCGACGCGCGGCAACCCCATGTCCACCGATGCCCTGCGTACCGTATTCGAGAAGCGCGTGCGTGCCGCCGGCAAGGATGCGCAGCTCACGCCCCACGCCATGCGCCATACCTTCGCGACGGAGCTCCTCGGCGGGGGAGCGGACCTCAGAACCGTCCAGGAGCTTCTCGGCCATGAATCGCTCTCGACGACGCAGATCTACACGCACGTCTCGATCGACCGCCTCAAAGATGCGACGAGGCAGGCGCATCCCCGTTCGGAGGGTTCCTGAAACCGCCGTGTTTCTCCAAAATCCTGCACATTCACGCGGAATGGCGTGGTAACATAACTAATTGCTGCGCATAGGGCGCGGCACGCTGCATGATGCAGCGCAGACTTCGCACGTGCGACTACTCGCGCACCGGGGTGCCCATCACGTAAGCCAGCGTGTGGGTGGTGGACGGGGATGACATCGCACGGAGGAACAACCTGAGGAGGTTTCCATGGCTGCTAAGATCACTATCCAGACGCTGCTCGACGCCGGTTGCCACTACGGCCACCAGACCCGTCGCTGGAACCCGAAGATGAAGCCCTACATCTTCGGTGAGCGCAACGGCATCTACATCCTCGACCTCAAGAAGACCATGTACGGCGCGGATGCCGCCTACACCTTCCTGAAGGACGTCGCCTCCCGCGGCGGCAAGGTGCTGTTCGTCGGCACCAAGAAGCAGGCCCAGGAGCCCATCGCTGCCCAGGCCGACCGCTCCGGTCAGCCCTACATCAACCAGCGCTGGCTCGGCGGCATGCTCACCAACTTCGTCACGATGCGCTCCCGCATCGAGCGTATGGAGGAGCTCGAGGGCTGGGTCGAGAACGGCACCATGGCCACGCTGCCCAAGAAGGAGCAGGCCGTGCTGTCCAAGGAGCTCGAGAAGCTTCAGCGCAACCTCGGCGGCGTCCGCACGATGACCGCCCTTCCACAGGCCCTCTTCGTCGTCGACACCAAGCGCGAGGAGATCGCCATCAAGGAGGCCAACCGCCTTCACATCCCCGTGATCGGCCTGCTCGACACCAACTCCGATCCCGACGTCGTCGACTTCGGCATCCCCGCCAACGACGATGCCATCCGCTCGGTCGCGCTCATGTGCGAGCTCGCCGCCGACGCCATCCTTTCCGGCAGCGGCCAGGCGCAGATCTCCGCCGAGGAGATGACCGAGGCTCCGGCAGAGGCTCCTGCCGAGGCGCCCGCCGAGACCACCGTTTCCGAGTAGACCGCGTATCCACGCTAAGGAGTGATGAGCAATGGCTCAGATTACCGCCGCACTTGTCAAGCAGCTCCGCGAGATGACCGACTCCCCCATGATGGAGTGCAAGAAGGCCCTCGTCGAGGCTGACGGCGACATCGAGAAGGCCGTCGACGTCCTGCGCACCATGGGCCTCGCCAAGGCCATCAAGCGCGCCGGCCGCGACACCAACGAGGGCACCATCGCCGCGTACGTGACCGATGACGGCAAGGTCGGCGCCCTCGTCGAGCTCACCTGCGAGACCGACTTCGTCGGCACCAACGCCAAGTTCCGCGCCTTCGCCAACGAGCTGGCCAAGGTCGTCGCCGCCTGCGATCCCGCCGACCTCGACGCCTTCCTCGCCTGCCCGATGAACGGCAACACCGTCGACGCCGAGCTCAAGGAGAACATCCACGTCTTCGGCGAGAACCAGAAGATCAACCGTTTCGCCCGCATCGCCACCGACGGCGCCCTCGTGAGCTACATCCACCACGACGGCAAGCATGCCGACATCGTCGAGTTCTCCATCGGCAACGCCGATACCGCCGCCAACGACGCGTTCAAGGCGTTCGGCAAGGACGTCGCGATGCAGTGCATCGCCATGAACCCCGTCGCCGCCAAGCGCGAGGACGTCCCCGCCGACGTCGTCGCCCACGAGTTCGAGATCGCCAAGGCCCAGGCTGCCGCTTCCGGCAAGCCCGAGGCGATCCAGGAGCGCATGGCACAGGGCAAGCTCGAGAAGTACTACAAGGAGTACGTGCTCGACGAGCAGGTCTTCGTCAAGGACAGCTCCCTCACCGTCTCCCAGCTCGCCGCCAAGGTCTCCAAGGAGATCGGCGACACCGTGAAGCTCGTCTCCTTCGTCCGCTTCAACTTCGGCGAGTAGGCTTCGCGCATATTCCGCAACCAGAGCGCCCCGCCCCTGAACTGCCTCCCACTTCTTGGACAACAAGAAGTGGGAGGCAGTTCACGTGCGGGGCGCTTGTTTTATCGGTGAACACCCGACGTTGGGCCGTTGCGGAGCGTGCTGGTGTACTATTTAAGGGATAGTCCGACACCGAAACCGAAGGGGGCATCGTGCCCGATTACAAGTACAAGCGCGTTCTTCTGAAGCTCTCCGGCGAGGCGCTCATGGGCGAGCGCGCCTACGGCATCGACCCCGATGTCGTCCAGTACATCGCCGAGGAGATCAAGCCCGTCTACGATGACGGCATCGAAGTGGGCGTCGTCGTGGGCGGCGGCAACATCTTCCGCGGTGTCCAGGGTGCTGCTGCCGGCATGGACCGCGCCCAGGGCGATAACATGGGCATGCTCGCAACGGTCATCAACTGCCTGTCTCTCCAGGACTACTTCGAGCGCGTGGGCATGGACAGCCGCGTCATGACCGCCATCGAGATGCGCCAGATTGCCGAGACCTACATCAGGCGCCGTGCGATCCGCCACCTCGAGAAGGGACGCATCACGATCTTCGCCGCCGGCACCGGCAACCCCTACTTCACCACCGACACCGCCGCTGCGCTGCGCGCCTGCGAGATCGGCGCCGATGTCCTGCTCAAGGCCACCAAGGTCGACGGCATCTACGATTCCGATCCCGTCAAGAACCCCGATGCCGTCAAGTTCGACACCATCACCTACATGGACGTGCTCACGCGCGAGCTCAAGGTGATGGACGCCACCGCGACCGCGCTCTGCCACGACAACCACATGCCCATGATCGTGTTCAACCTGGGGGAGAAGGACGCCTTCAGGCGCGCGCTCCAGGGCGAGAACGTCGGAACCACCGTCGTCGACGAGGAGATGTAGAGATGAGCGAATTCACCGATGAGGCCAAGCAGCGGATGGGCAAGACCATCGATTCGCTGAAGCACAACTTCGCGAAGATCCGCACGGGCCGCGCCAACGCGCACGTGCTCGACGACATCCGCGTCGAGTACTACGGCGTCCAGACCCCGATCGTCCAGCTCGCGGGCATCAAGGTCCCCGAAGCCTCCCTGCTCGTCATCGAGCCGTGGGATAAGACCGCCCTTCGCTCCATCGAGCGCGCCATCATGGACTCCGATCTGGGCATCATGCCCTCCAACGACGGCATCTGCATCCGCCTTCCGTTCCCCAAGCCCACCGAGGAGCGCCGCCGCGAGCTCGTCAAGGACTGCAACAAGCTTGCCGAGCAGGCCAAGGTCTCAATCCGCAACGTCCGCCGCGATATCAACGACGAGGTGGAGCTGCTCGAGGAGGAGGGCGAGATCACCGAGGACGACCTCTCGCGTGAGAAGAAGGCCATCCAGAAGGTAACCGACTCGTTCACCGAGCAGATCGACTCCCTGCTCAAGGCCAAGACCGTCGAGGTCATGGAGATCTAGGTGCGCTTCGACCGCGAAAAGCTGCTCGCGTACTATGCCGACGAGCCCGGCGACATCTCGCTGGGCGACATCGACCTCGCACGCATCCCGTCGCATGTCTCGATCATCATGGACGGCAACGGCCGCTGGGCGACCAAGCGCGGCCTCGACCGTGCCCAGGGCCATGTCGCCGGTGTCGATTCGCTGCGCGAGGCCGTCACCACGAGCGTGCGTCTGGGCTTCGATGTCCTCTCGGTCTATGCGTTCTCGACCGAGAACTGGAGGCGGCCGAAGCTCGAGGTCGACCTGCTCATGAAGCTGTTCGCCAAGACGCTCGTCGCAGAGCTCCCGCTCTTCCATCAGGAGAACGTCCGCCTGCGCCTCTTCGGCGACCTCGAGGCGCTGCCCGAGGAGACCTTCCGCGTCTTCCAGCGCGGTCTCGACGAGACCGCGGACCACGACGGGATGACCTTCGCGCTCGCCGTGAACTACGGGTCCCGCGCCGAGATCGTGCGCGCCGTGCGCGAGATCGCCCGCCTTGCCGCTGCAGGCGAAATCGATCCTGATGCTATCGACCAGGACCTCTTCGCATCCAAGCTCTATACCGCGGGCCTGCCCGATCCCGACCTGCTCATCCGCACCTCGGGCGAGCTCAGGCTCTCGAACTACTTCCTCTACCAGCTTGCGTATACCGAATTCTACGCGACCGACACGCTCTGGCCCGATTTCTCGCGTTGGGATATGCTCCGCGCCATCCGGGATTTCCAGGGCCGTTCGCGCCGGTACGGTGGGGTGTGATCGCCATGACCGACGAGCAGAAGACCGAGCAGGGCAAGCCTTCGTCCACGAGCGCCGGCATCGACAAGCTCGTCGACCGCATGGAGGCGAGGCGCGAGCGCATCGCCGACGAATACGAGGCGAAGCAGCTCCGCGGCCAGCGTGCCCGCGACTTCACCGAGAAGCTGCTCACGCGCGCTGCCTACGGCGTCATCTACGCCGTGCTCACGGTGGGGTGCCTGTTCCTCGGAAGGACCGCAACCGCCATCCTCATCGCGCTCTACGCCTGGCTCTGCTGCTCCGAGTTCTTCAGGATGTGCCGCATGGGCGGCAGGATGCCCAACGAGGTGCTCGGCCTGACCGCAGCCCTGCTCTTCCCGGTGATTGCCCGCATCTTCGGCGTGCGCGCGATGGTCTTCGTCGCGTTCTTCCTGCTCGTCTGCGTGGGCGTCTGGTACGTGCTCACGCCCCGCGCCAACCTTGCCGACGTCGCCGTGACCGCGTTCGGCCCCATCTACACGTCGCTGTCGTTCTCATGCGTCGTGCTCATCCGCTGCAGCGACCCCGGCATCGAGGGGGCGATGCTCGCGCTCGGCGTCATGCTCTCGATCTGGGCGAACGATTCCTTGGCCTATCTCGTGGGCTCTCGCTTCGGCATCCACAAGATGGCGCCGCGCATCTCCCCGAAGAAGAGCTGGGAGGGTTTCTGGGCCGGCATGGTCGGCTCGGTGGCCGTCTGGGTCGTCCTCGGCGTCTTCCACCTCAAGAGCATCTCGCTGCCGCTCGCCATCGCGATCGGCCTCGTCGAGGGCTTCCTCTCCGTCGTGGGCGACCTGTTCGAATCGCGCATCAAGCGCGGCGTGGGCGTCAAGGATTCGGGCACCATCATGCCCGGGCACGGCGGCATGCTCGACCGGTCCGACTCGATGATCTTCGGCAGCATGGCCGCCTATATCCTCCTCGTCATGGGAGGTGTCATCTTCTGATGCAGCATATCGCCCTTCTCGGCGCGTCTGGCTCGATCGGCCGCCAGACGCTCGACGTGTGCCGTCGCCATGCCGACAAGGTCAAGCTTGTCGCCATCGCCGTGAACTCCTCGCTCGAATTCGCCATCTCCTGCGCCCGCGAGTTCGACCTCTCCTACGTGGTCATCTCCGATGCCTCCCTCGCATCCAGCGTCCCCCTCGACGCATTCCCAGCGGAAACCGAGGTCATCTTCGGTTCCGAGCATCTCGCCGAGCTCTGCGAGCTCCCCGAGGTCGACTGCGTGGTCAACGCGCTCGTCGGTGCCGTGGGCATCTCCGCGGGCTATGCCGCCCTCAGATGCGGGAAGCGCCTGGCCTATGCCAACAAGGAGTCGATCGTCATCGGCGGCGACCTGCTCATGCCGCTCGCCGCCCCCGGCCAGCTCATCCCCGTCGACTCCGAGCACAGCGCCATCTTCCAGTGCCTCGCGGGCGAGCCCGCCGATTCCATCTACAAGATCTGGCTCACCTGCTCGGGAGGCCCGTTCTTCGGACGCTCGCGTGCCGAGCTCGCCCAGGTTACGGCGGCCGATGCGCTCGCGCATCCCACCTGGCTTATGGGCGACAAGATCACGATCGATTCCGCGACCCTCATGAACAAGGGCCTCGAGGTCATCGAGGCACATCATCTCTTCGCCGTTCCCATCGACACCATCGATGTCATCATCCACCGCCAGAGCAAGATCCACTCGATGGTCGAGTTTTCCGACGGATCCGTGAAGGCAAACCTCTGCGCCGCCGACATGCGCATGCCCATCCAGTATGCGCTCAGCTATCCCGACCGCTGGGAAGCGAGCTGCGAGCATCTCGACTGGCATGACGAGGCGCCGCTTGCGTTCGCGCGCGTCGACGAGGAGGCGTTCGGCTGCCTCGCGCTCGCACGTGCCGCAGGACGCACCGGCGGCACCGCCCCCTGCGTCATGAACGCCGCGAACGAGGTCGCCAACCAGGCATTCCGCGACGGGCGCTGCACGTTCCTCGACATCGAGGCTATCGTCTCCTCCGTCATGGGCTCGGTCGACACCGCCCCCGTCGAGAGCCTCGAGCAGCTCGCCGAGGTCGACGCCTCCGCCCGTGCGGCAGCTGCGGCGCTTCTGGGGGCCTAGCCATGCTCGGAGCCCTGTCCACCATCTTCTGGGGCGTCATCGTCCTGTCGCTGCTCGTGGGCATCCACGAGTTCGGCCACTTCATCGTGGCGCGCCTCTGCGATGTCCGCGTGACCGAGTTCTTCCTCGGCATGCCCTCGCGTGCCCGCATCTCGTTCAAGAGCAAGCGCCACGGCACCGAGTTCGGCATCACGCCGATCCTGCTCGGCGGCTACAACCGCATCTGCGGCATGGAGCCGGTCGACGACGATCTGCTCGCCGACGTGCTCGCCTATATCTACCGCACCGGCAGCGTGAGGATCGACGATGTCGCGCAGGCGTTCTCGATCGATTCCGACCGTGCCGTCGCGATCCTTTCGACGCTCGTCGACTGGGCATCCGTCCGCATGGACGACACCGTCGACCACGACGATCCCGTCTTCAGGACCATCCCGCGCGATGCGGGATTCCTCACCGAGTACGACACGGGCCGCGATGCGCGTGCCATCGCCGCGCATGCCGACGGCGACGTCTACGAGATCCCCTTCGACAATGCGGCGTTCCTCGCCTCCGAGAAGAGCCGCGTCTACCAGGGCATCGGATTCGGCAAGCGCCTTGCGATGCTCGTCATGGGCCCTCTCGTCAACATACTGTTCGCCTTCATCACCGTGGTCTTCGCGCTCTCGGTCGTCGGCATGAAGGGCGGCTCGCTCGAGCCGACCATCGGGTCGGTCTACGAGGGCTCGCTCGCAGAGGCGGCAGGCATCGAGCCCGGCGATACCGTCCTGTCGATGGGCGGACATGAGATCTCCGACTGGTACGGCATCTCCGATGCCCTCGACGAGCTGCTGCCGACGGGCGAGGATTTCGACATCGTCGTCGAGCGCGCGGGGGAGAGGGTCGTCCTTTCCGTCGACAACCCCGAGGATGGATCCGCGGAGATGCTCGGCATCACGAACACCCTCGTCACGGTGCGGCTTCCCCTGGGCGATGCCGTCGCCGCCGCGTTCGAGTACGCAGGTCAGGTCGCGGATTTCGCCCTGCGCCTCATCAACCCCGCGCACACCATGGAGGTCGTCGGACAGTCCTCGTCCATCGTGGGCATGTCGGTCATGGCCTCGGAGGCAGCGTCCGCCGGTGTCTTCGACCTGCTGCTCGTCGTCGCAGCGATCTCGATGTCGCTCGGCTTCATGAACCTGCTGCCGCTCCCTCCGCTCGACGGCGGCAAGATCCTCTTCGAGCTGATCCAGCTCGTCACCGGCAAGCCCGTCTCGGTCAAGGTCCAGAACATCGTCTCCTACGTGGGGCTTGCGCTTCTGCTCGCCCTGTTCCTCTTCGTTCTCAAGAACGATATCGTCCGCTATTTCATGTGAGGTTCCCATGAGCGTGCCCAGACGAGATCTCACCAGGCAGGTCATGTGCGGCAGCGTCGCCATCGGCGGGGGAGCGCCCGTGACCGTGCAGTCGATGACCACCACGAAGACCGAGGATGCGCCTGCGACCCTCGCCCAGATAGCCCGCCTCGCCGAGGCGGGCTGCGAGATCGTCCGCTGCGCCATCCCCACGGCAAGCGCCCTCGAAGGCTTCGGGAAGATCTGCGTGGCATCCCCGCTTCCGGTCGTCGCCGACATCCACTTCGACCACAGGCTCGCGATCGCTGCCGCGGAACGCGGTGCCGCGGCGCTGCGCATCAACCCGGGCAACATCGGCTCATGGGACCGCGTCGATGCCGTCATCGACGCCGCGAAGGTCTCCGGAGCCGCCATCCGCATCGGCGTGAACGCCGGTTCGCTCGATCCCGAGGTCGACCGCATGGAGGGTCTCACGCTCTCCGAGAAGCTCGTGCTCTCGTGCGCGTCGTTCGTCGAGCATTTCGAATCGCGCGGGTTCGACGACATCGTGCTGTCCGCAAAGGCGCACGACGTCGTCACCACGCTCGAGACCTGCCGCGCGCTCTCCGACCGCCTGCCCGATATCCCGCTGCACGTGGGCGTCACCGAGGCGGGGACGCTCAGGCAGGGGACGGTCAAGAACTCCTGCGCCGTGGGCATCCTGCTCGAGGAGGGCATCGGCAACACGATGCGTCTCTCGCTCACCGCCGACCCCGTCGAGGAGGTCAAGGTGGCGTGGGATCTGCTCGGCGCGCTCGGCATGAGGCGCCGCAGCCCCGAGCTCGTGAGCTGCCCCACGTGCGGCCGCTGCCAGGTCGACATGATCCCCATCGCCGAAGAGGTCGCCAGACGCCTTGAGAGCGTCTCTGCGCCCATATCCGTCGCTGTCATGGGTTGCATAGTGAACGGGCCGGGAGAGGCCCGTACAGCCGATATCGGCCTTGCATCGGGCAAGGGCCGCGCGGCGCTGTTCGCCCATGGCGAGACGATCCGCACCGTGCCCGAGCAGGCCATGGTCGACGAACTCATGGCCGAGATCGAGGCGCGCTTCTGCTAGGCTTAACCGTGCACCGCATACCGTCGAGAGGAACCATCGTGGCACGTTACGAACTGATGAGCAGGACCTACGCACCCACCCTCAAGGAGGATCCCGCCGAGGCCGAGCTCGCTAGCCATCGCCTGCTGCTGCGCGCCGGCATGATCCGCAAGACCGCCGCCGGCCTCTACAGCTACCTGCCGTTCGCATGGCGCTCGCTCATGAAGATCGAGGCCATCATCCGCGAGGAGATGGACGCTATCGGCGCCCAGGAGATCCTCGTCCCGATGATCGTCCCGGGCGAGATCTGGCAGCAGTCCGGCCGCTGGGACGTCTACGGCCCCGAGCTCCTCCGCCTCAAGGACCGCCATGGCCGCGACTTCGTCGTCGGCCCCACGCACGAGGAGACCTTCGTCGACCTCGTGATGAACGAGCTCAGGAGCTACAAGCAGCTCCCCGTGACGCTCTACCAGATCCAGGACAAGTTCCGCGACGAGATCCGCCCGCGCTTCGGACTCATGCGCGGCCGCGAGTTCATCATGAAGGACGGCTACTCCTTCGATGCGACCGTCGAGGGCATGCAGAAGAGCTACGAGGACGAGAAGGCCGCCTATGCGCGCATCTGCGAGCGCTGCGGCCTGAAGGCGCTGCCCGTGGTCGCCGACTCCGGCCAGATCGGCGGCGACACCTCCGTGGAGTTCATGGCGCTCGCCGAGTCGGGCGAGGCGTCGCTCGTCTGGTGCGACTGCGGCTTCGCCGCCGACACCGAGGCTGCATGCGCCAAGATCTCGTTCGACGAGTATGCCGTCGGCGACGCCGTCGAGATCGAGACGCCCTGCGAGGGCTCCATCGCCTCGCTCGCCGCGTTCCTCGGCATCACCGAGCAGGCCTGCCGCAAGAGCTTCGCCCTCATCGCCGAGGACGGCTCCCCGGTGCTCTGCCTCCTTCCGGGTGACCACGAGCTCAACGATGTCAAGGCGGAGCACGCCTTCGGGCACTACGACGTCATGGACGAGGAGAAGATGGCGGCCTACGGCCTCGTGAAGGGCTACATGGGCCCCATCGGCGCAGACCCACGCGTGCGTATCGTGGCCGACGCCTCCCTCAAGGACGCCCAGAGCTGGCTCATCGGCGCCAACAAGGTGGGATACCACATCAAGGGCGCCCTGCCCGGACGCGACTTCGAGGTCGCCGAGTGGCTCGATCTCGCAACCGCCCAGGAGGGAGACGGCTGCCCGCATTGCGGCGCGCCGCTGCACACCGCGCGCGGCATCGAGGTCAGCCAGGTCTTCCAGCTCGGCACCAAGTACTCCGAGGCCATGGGTGCCACGTTCATGGACGAGGACGGCGTCGAGAAGCCCTTCCAGATGGGCTGCTACGGCATCGGCGTATCGCGCACCCTCGCGGCCGTCGTGGAGCAGTACAACGACGAGCACGGTATCATCTTCCCAGTCTCCGTCGCGCCCTACGAGGTCGAGATCGTGCCCCTCAACGTGGGCGACGACCTCGTGTGGCCCGCTGCGGAGCGCCTCGCCGGCGAGCTCGTCGCGCACGGCCTCGAGGTCATCGTGGACGACCGCTCCGAGCGAGCCGGCGTCAAGTTCGCCGATGCCGACCTCTACGGCATGCCCTACCAGGTCATCCTCGGCAAGCGCGGCGTTGCGAACGGCATGGCGGAGGTTAAGGACCGCGCCACCGGCGAGCGCACCGACGTCCCCTTCGACGGTCTGGCTGCCTACCTGCTCGAGCGCATCGCTCCGAAGCGGGCGTAACACCCCGGCGTTCCCATGTCCGCGATAGCGTTCGACGTCGACGACACCCTCTACGACCTCGCCGATCCGTACAGGCGCGCGGTGGGGGAGTTCTTCGGACCCGGCTTCGAGCTACCGCTCGACGAGCTGTTCGTCAGGAGCCGCATCCGCAGCGACGAGGCATACGAGCGTGTGATCTTAGGCGAGAAGCCGGTGGAGTACATGCATGTCTACCGCGTCCAGAAGGCGTTCGGCGATTTCGGCATGGAGGTATCTGCCGAGGATGCCATCGCATTCCAGCGTGTCTACGAGAAGTGCCAGGCGAGCATCGCGCTCTCGCCCGCCATGGCCGGTCTGATTCGCACCTGCACCGGCAGGGGTATCTCCGTCGGCATCATCTCGAACGGCGACTCGGCGCATCAGTGGGCGAAGGTCTCCGCGCTCGGGATTCCCGATCTGGTGCCGAGGGACCGCATCGTCATCTCGGGGGATGTGGGGCACTGCAAGCCGGATCTCGAGATCTTCCGCCATGCGGAGGAGCGCCTCGGGGCTGCTCCGTCGGATTGCTGGTTCGTGGGCGATACATACGATTGCGATGTTCTGGGATCTCTTCGTGCCGGCTGGCATTGCATCTGGTTCAACAGGCGCGGCAGGGTCCTGGAAGCAGGAGATCCCGCCCCAGACATCGAGGTCACGACCGAGGAGGAGCTCGTCTCCGCCGCGAGGGAGGTCATCTTCCATGGGAGGTAGCGTGCTCATCGCCGATACCACGCGCGAAGAGCGCATCCGCATCGTCGCCGAAGGGCTTTCCTGGTGCGGTGATTCGAGCTGCGAGTCATGCAGCGGCTGCAGCATGGGCGTCGGATCCATCGATGCGATGTATGCGCCCTACATCGAGGGCGAGATGGAGCTCTCCGAGGTCAACATGCACGCCGCTGCCACGAGCTTCGTGCACGGCTAGGCTGCGAGAGCCGACTTCTACCGTCAGATCTTCTCGAGCGCCTTCACGATGCGCTGCGCGTTCAGGGAGACGCACGCCGCGAAGATGCCGGCGGAGACGCAGGCGAGGATCGTTGCGAGCGGCGCGCCGATGAAGCGCGCTACGAAGGCGCCGATGACGCAGATGAGGCCGACGATGATAGAGGGGATCACGACCGCCTTCGCCGTGGAGGGGACGTTTGCCTTGCGTGCCGAGTCCGCGCCGATGAGGGTGTCGAGGATGCCGGCGCCGAGCGGCATCAGGTCCGTGGGGTCGAAGTCCATCACGCAGAGGATGATGCCGATAACCGCGATCGCCAATCCGACGAAGAGGGTCGCGATTCCGGTGAGCTTGAGTCCCTTGGCTTCGGGGGTCATGGCTTCCATCCCTTCCTTCGAGCAGGCGTTTCTCATCGCTTTCCATCATAACGCCAAGAAGCTGAAAATCTCGCTTGACCTTCTCGCCGACTTTGGTATTATAAACAAGCGCGTTCGTTTGGGGATATAGCTCAGCTGGGAGAGCGCATGACTGGCAGTCATGAGGTCAGGGGTTCGATCCCCCTTATCTCCACCAGAAACTCGGGGCGGCGGACAGGTTCCGCCGCCTTTTTGTTACTCCGGGCCCATGGCGCAGCGGTTAGCGCAGAGGACTCATAATCCTTTGGTCGTAGGTTCGAATCCTACTGGGCCCACCATCCCATTTCCCTTTTCAGATAAACCCGTGCCTGCCGAGGTCGGCTAAAACGGACAGTTTTGCGCCGATTCTGTCTTTTTTTGCCGACTTCGGCCGACAAGAACGACGATACGATGCCGACATAACGAAAACAGGTCACGGCGATTCATGCCGTGACCTGCGGAGATGTTGGTGGGCGATGCTGGATTTGAACCAGCGACCCCATCCGTGTGAAGGATGTGCTCTACCCCTGAGCCAATCGCCCTTAGCGAAAGCCATTCTAACAGAAGATGGCTTACCGTGGTACGAGAAAACTATCTTCCTACAATAGCCTCCCTGAGCATGAGCACGTAGGCGTCGGCGCCCTCGGGACGCAGGTGGGTGCCGTCGTCCCAGAAGTACTCGTCATGGCCCGCGCTCGTCCCGTACCAGTCGATGACCGCGCAGTTGTCGTAATCCGCGGCAACCTTGTAGAAGAGCTCGTTGTTCATGTCCTGCAGGGCGAGCGGCACGCGGCACGTCACGAGGTAGACGCGGCGCTCACCGCACATCTCGATGAGCGTGCGGACGTCCTCCTCGTATGCCACGCCGTTGTCTCCGAGCGACCAGACGATCACATCGCCGTCGATACCCTGGTCCCAGACGCTCTGCAGGATCTCGGGCCCGGTGTAGAGCTGGCGGCTCACTTGGGCGTCCATGTAGCCGTAGGGGAACATCTCGTTGAACTGGATCTCGGCGCCCAGCGGCACCGAGTCGCCGATGAGGATGACCGGTGCGTTCGTGGCACCCGTCTCCTCGTCGATCTCGTAGTAGGTGAAGCGGTTGATGGCCTGGATGGCGGGTTCGAACCCCGTGTTCTCGAAGATGGTGCCGTCGATGGGGTAGAAGGTTCTCTCGCGTGCGGGGGAGAGGGGCTTCTTCTCGCCCTCGGGTTCCTCTTCAGGCTCTGCCTCCTGCTCGGCCTCGGGTGGAGGCGTGGGCTCGGCGACCTGCTGCGAAGACGCAGGGATGACGGAGAGGAGCAGCGCGCACACCACGCCCAGAGCGCTCAGGACGCGTGCGACGGGCGGGAATCCCGTGATGATCGTCTCGGTCGCCTCGCGCCTGCGGCCCCCGCTCACGCTCACCGTGCGCTTGGCCTCGAAGATGCGGTAGGAGACCTCGGCGACCGCGGCGATGATGGCGAACTGCAGGAGGTTCTCCCAGACCTCGAGCACGCGGGTGCGTGTGGCGGGATTCATGATGAGCAGCAGCGGGTAATGCCAGAGGTAGAGCGAGAACGAGCGCTTGCCGAGCACCGCGAAGGGCATGAACGAGAATACCCGCGAGAAGATCGATGTCTCGCGGACGATCGCGAGGACCATCACGGCGGAGCAGGCAGCGAGCAGGAGGAATCCGCCGTAGTAGGGGAACGAGCTGTAACCGTTGACCCTGAGCGAGAACACGACGATGACCGCGAGCGAGACCGTCGCGGCGATCGTGAGCACCGCGTCGGAGACGAGCGGCTTGACCATGCGGTCCTGCCTGCCCGGGCGCTCGCCGGAGCGCTTCCGGTAGGCGAGGATCGGGGCGATCTCCGCGGCGAACGCACCCATGAGCATCTCTCCGGCTCGCGTGTCGAGGCCGTAGTAGACGCGGTTGGTGTCCGCCTGCGGGTCGTAGAGGACCGCCATGGCCACCTGCGAGGCGATCGCGAGAACCAGGCAGATGATCACGCGTGCCCTGCGGCGCACATGGAGCTTGTCGAGTACGATCAGGACGAGCGGCCACAGGATGGAGAACTGCATCATGACCGCGAGATACCAGAAGTGGGTGAGCGGCGAGGGCAGTCCGGCGGCGGCGAAGTAGGAGACGTTGCGGACGATGTAGTACCAGTTCTCGAAGAACAGCAGCGCGGGGATGACGTCGTCCTTCATCTTGGGGAGGAGCGGGCGCGCTATGATGAGCGCGACCACGGCGACGACCGCGACGACGGCGAGCATGACGGGCAGCAGGCGCATGAAGCGTCGTTTGAGATGGTCGAGGTAGGAGAACGAGCCCTTCTCGGAGAGTGCGCGGTCGACGCTCACGGTGAGCAGATAGCCGGCGATGACGAAGAAGACGGTGACGCCCGAGTATCCGCCGGGGAGCCATGCGGGTTTGGCGTGGAAGATGATGATGGCGATGATGGCGAAGAGCCTCAGCCCGTCGATTCCCGCGATGTAGCGCTTCTTGGATGCCACCCAGCTGTCCTCCACGACGAACGTCCATAAACATATTTACGATACCGCATCGGTAGGCATCCGCGCTGCCGCCACCTCGTGATTTTTGTCAAACACATCGCGAGCGGTCGCCCCTACAATAGATGCGTTGCCTACGACACGTCCCGAGGAGCCGCACCTTGATCGCCCTTGCCGACAAGATATCGAAATCGTTCGGAGCCCAGGTCCTCTACACCGGCGCCACCCTGCAGCTCAACGCGGGTGAACGCTGGGCGCTCGTCGGTCCCAACGGCGCGGGGAAGACCACGCTGCTGAAGATCCTCATGGGCGAGGAGTCCGCCGACGAGGGCACGGTGAGCTTCGCGCGCGACACGACCATCGGCTATCTCGAGCAGGAAACCCGCATCTCCGAGGGCAAGAGCGCGCTCAAGGAAGTCATCGATTCCGCGCACGAGGTCAGGGAAGCGGGACACATGCTCGGCGAGCTCGAGCATGCCATCTCCGTCGAGCAGGACGAGGCGGCGCGCAACGCGCTGCTCGACCGCTACGGCCACACCCGCGAGCGCTTCGAGCGCCTCGGCGGCTATGAGCTGGAATCGCGCGCCCGCGCCATCCTGGGCGGCCTCGGATTCCCCGTGTCCGAGTTCGGCAAGCCCGCCTCGGAGTTCTCCGGCGGATGGCAGATGCGCATCGCCCTCGCCAAGCTCCTCCTGCGCCATCCCGACCTGCTGCTGCTCGACGAGCCGACCAACCACCTCGATTTCGAGAGCGTGCTGTGGTTCGAGCAGTTCCTCTCGACCTACGACGGCGCCGTCCTCATCGTCTCTCACGACCGCTCGTTCATGGACGCCTGCGTCACCCACGTGGCGTCGCTCGAGAACCGCATGCTCGTGACCTACGCCGGCAACTACTCCTCCTACCTCAAGCAGCGCGAGGACAACCTCGAGCAGCTCAAGGCCAAGCGTGCCGCGCAGGAGCGCGACATCGCGCACATGGAAGTCTTCATCGACCGCTTCCGCTACAAGCCCACCAAGGCGAAGCAGGTCCAGGAGCGCGTCAAGCGCGTCGAGAAGATCCGCGAGGAGCTCGTCGTGCTGCCCGAGCAGAACAAGCGCGTGCGCTTCTCGTTCCCGTCGCCGCCGCGCACGGGAGACACCGTAGTGAGCCTCGAGGGCATCGCGAAGAGCTACGGCGACAACCTCGTCTACGAGGACGTCGACCTCACGTTCTACCGCGGGGACCACGTCGCCCTGATCGGCCCCAACGGTGCCGGCAAGACCACGCTCATGAAGCTGATCGGGAAGCGCCTCGAGCCCACGCGCGGCACCGTCGGCTATGGGCAGAACGTGACCTGCGCCTACTATGCCCAGCATCAGCTCGAGTCGCTCGATGAGGCGAACACCGTGCTCGGCGAGATCGACACGGTGGCGCCCAGCTGGACATCATCCGAGGAGCGCCGCCTGCTCGGCGCGTTCCTCTTCCACGGCGACGATGTCGACAAGCGCGTCTCGGTGCTCTCCGGCGGCGAGCGCGCCCGCCTCGCGCTGGCGAAGATGCTCGTCTCGCCCGACCCGCTGCTCTTGCTCGACGAGCCGACCAACCATCTCGATATCGACTCGGTCGACATCCTCGAGCGCGCCCTCAAGGAGTTCGACGGCACCATCGTCCTCATCTCCCACGACGAGCACCTGATCCGCGCCATCGCGACCAAGATCGTCGACGTGCGCGACCACAAGGTGACGCTCTACGACGGCGACTACGACTACTACCGCTTCAAGCGCGCCGAGCTCGAGGCAAAGAATCCATCCCCGGTTCCTCCCCGAGGAGAATCGAGCAAAGCCCTTCAGGGAGAGACCAAGGAGGCAAGCTCGAGCATTGGTGCTCCTGCGGCGGGCAGGAACGTGAAGACCAAGGAGCAGAGGCGGCAGGAGGCCGAGGAGCGGCAGGCTCGCTCCCGCGCGCTGAAGGGCACGAAGGACCGTCTCAAAGCGGTCGAGGCGGCGCTCGAACCTGCGCAGAAGCGCTACGAGGAGCTCATGGCGCTCATGGCGTCGGAGGAGCTCTACAACGATGCCAAGCGGTTCGACGAGTGCATGACCGAGTACACGGCGCTCTCGAAGAAGATTCCGCTCCTCGAGGCGGAATGGCTCGAGCTCTCCGAACAACTCGAGAACGCCCAGTAGCGGGACATCCTGCAGATAATGGGGAATTCCCCACGACGGATCACGCGCGCTGCGAATGACGGTATCATTGAATAGTTGTGGATTCCGACCTCGCCGCCGTTGAGCGCCGCGAGAGGGGAGTGGAGTTGTCAGGCTTTCTGGCAGGCCCGTACGGCCGCTACATCATGATGGCCATCAGCGTCGCGCTCGTCGCGGTCTCCGCATCCATCCACGAATTCGCCCATGGCTGGATGGCCCTGCGCTGCGGCGATCCCACGGCCAAGGAGGCGGGCCGCCTCACCCTGAACCCCCTCGCGCATCTCGACCCATTCGGGTCGTTCATGCTCCCGCTCATGATGGCTCTTGCGGGCATGCCGGTCTTCGCCGCTGCGAAGCCCGTGCCCTTCAACCCGCGCAGGCTCAACAATCCCGCCCGCGATGAGGCGCTCGTCGCCCTCGCGGGACCGGTCAGCAACATCATCCAGGCTCTCGTCGCCGCCGCGCTGCTCTACCTCGAGATCACGTTCCTCGAACCGCTCGCCCTGCGCGACCGCTTCAACGGGGGTTTCGGCTACGACATCTTCTACCTGCTCGTCCTCATCACGAACTCGTACCTCTACGTTAACCTGAGCCTTGCCTTCTTCAACCTCATCCCCATCCCGCCGCTCGATGGGTCCAAGCTCATCTCGCCGTTCCTCAAGGGCGAGAGCCGCCGTATCTACAACACGCTTCAGGCGTATTCCCTGCCCATCCTCATGATCGTGCTCTACGTCGTGCCCACGGTCTTCAGGGTCGATCCGCTGGGCTGGTACTTCGACCTGACCGTCGACAACGTCTACGACCTGCTGACCTTCTGGTGGTAGCCATGTCGTACCGTGTGACAACATCGGCGTTCTCCGGACCCTTCGACCTGCTGCTGCACCTTGTCGGCAGGCAGAAGGTCGCCATAGGATCGATCTCGATCGCGGAGGTCGCCGACCAGTACCTCGCGGAGGTCGAGCGCATGAGCGACCTCGACCTCGATGTCGCGAGCGACTTCGTGCTCGTCGCGTCGACGCTGCTCGACATCAAAGCCGCCTCGCTCGTGCCCGACCGTTCGGTACGTCCCTCGCGCGACGAGTTCGACGACGAGGACGACCTCGCGGCGCTCTCTCCCGAGGAGGCGCGCGAGGTCCTCATCGCCCGCCTCATCGCCTACAAGCAGTTCAGGAACGTGGGCGCCTCTCTTGCGGCGCGCATGGAAGCCGAGAGCCGCATGGTCCCGCGCTCGGCGGGTCCCGACCCCGAGTTCCTGAACCTCATGCCCGACTACCTCGACGGCATCTCCCTGCGGAGCCTCGCGGTCATCTGCGCCGATCTCGACAGCAGCCGCGAGAGCCTGCTGCTGGAGGCCGAGCACATCGCGCCGCATCGTCTCCCCATCGGCCTCACCGTCGCATCGGTGGACCGCCAGATGAGGGCGCGCGGGCGCATGAGCTTCACCGAGCTCCTCGATGGCCAGGACAGCCCCGAGGCCATCGTCGCCACCTTCCTCGCGGTGCTCGAGCTCTTCAAGCGCGGGATGGTGGAGGTGCATCAATCGGAGATCTTCGGCGAAATCGACATCGAGCACGTCGAGGGCGCCGGGGAGTTCCGCATCGAGGACAGCGATTTCGACTACGAGACGAACGGGGAGTGACCATGCTGCGTCTGAACGGCCTGTCGGGGGATACGCTCAAGGGGGCGCTCGAGGCCCTGCTGCTCGTCTCGAACGAGTCCGTCTCGGCGACCGACCTCGCCGCGGTGCTCGATGTCGATCCCGGGGACGCCGCATCGGCGCTTGCCGAGCTCGCCGCAGAGTACCTCGACTGCAACCGCGGCTTCCAGTTGCGCGAGGTCGCAGGCGGCTGGCGCCTCTTCACCCATCCCGCCTTCCACGAGCAGGTCGAGCGTTTCGTGCTCTCCTGGGATACGCGCAAGCTCTCCCAGGCGGCCCTCGAGACCCTCTCGGTGATCGCGTACCACCAGCCGGTCACCCGCGAGGGCATCCGCGCCGTCCGCGGCGTCAACTCCGACGGCGTCATCAACTCGCTGCGCGAGAAGGGCCTCGTCCGCGAGGTCGGCCGCGAATCAGACCGCGGCCAGGCGATCCTCTACGGTACGACCCAGCTCTTCCTCGAGCATTTCGGCCTGCGCTCGCTGCGCGACCTTCCCCCGCTCGAGGACTTCGCCCCCGACGAGGAGTCCAAGCGCTTCATCCGCGAGCGCCTCTCGGGCTCGTCGTTCGCTTCGACGCTCGAGGAGGCTGCCGACGACCTCGATGACGAGCGCTTGCTCGGCGAGGACTCCTACGACGAGGATGACGTCTACGACGAGCTCGAGGATATCCTCGACGATGACGAGGTGCCCTTCGATGACTGATCTGCCCGACGGCTATACGATGCGGCTCCAGCGCTTCCTCGCGCGCGCCGGCGTCTCGAGCCGACGCGGATCGGAGCGCCTCATGACCGAGGGCCGTGTCCGCGTGAACGGGCGCGTCGTGACCGAGCTCGGCAGCAAGGTCGACCCCGTGCGCGATGTGGTGACCGTCGACGGTCGCGCCTACACGCTCGCGAACAGCCACTGCTACCTGCTGCTCAACAAGCCCGCGGGCTACCTCACCACGATGAGCGACCCGTATGGCAGGCCGACCGTCGCCGACCTCGTCCCCGTCGACGAGTATCCCGGGCTCTATCCGGTCGGCCGCCTCGATGCCGACACCACGGGCTGCCTGCTCTTCACGACCGACGGGAAGGTGGGCCAGAACCTCCTGCATCCCTCGCATCATGTGGACAAGGTCTACATCGCCTGCATCGCGGGTGTCCTCTCGCCCGGCGAGATCGCCGCGCTCGAGCGGGGCGTCGACATGGACGATTGCACGGCCTCGCCCGCCGAGGTGGAACCCCTCGCCGACGACGACCCGCGCGTCGCGCTCGTGCGGCCTGCCGGCCTCCAGGAGCGCGAGCATGCGGTCGCGCTCACCATCCACGAGGGGCGGAAGCACCAGGTCAAGCGCATGTTCCTCGCAGTCGGCCATCTTGTGCACGCGCTCTACCGCCAGAGCTTCGGACCGCTGTCCGTCGAGGACCTGCCCGAGGGCTCCTGGCGTCTCTGCGCATCCGATGAGGTCGAGGCCCTGTTGGCGGCCGCCGGTCTCGCAGGTGATATCGAAAATGGAACCGGATCTACAACCGGAGGGAGTGATCGCTAGATGATCGTCGCCATCGACGGGCCTGCGGGCTCGGGAAAGTCGACCGTCGCCAAGGCAATCGCGAAGAGGTGCGGGCTCACCCTGCTCGACACGGGCGCCATGTACCGTTCCTGCGCATTGCTCGCCGTCCAGGCGGGCCTCGACGTGTACGATCCCGCCAACGTCGACGCCATCGTGGATATCGCACGTGCCGCAGATATCCGCTTCGAGCAGCGCGAGGAGGGCCAGGGCGTCTTCGCGAACGGCCAGGATGTCACGGCCGAGATCAGGACGCACGAGATCGACGTCGCCGTCTCTCCCGTCTCCGCCATTCCCGGCGTTCGTGAGGCCATGGTCGCCCAGCAGCGCGCTATCGCCGAGGACGCGAACGTCGTCGCCGAGGGCCGCGATATCGGCACGGTGGTCTTCCCGAATGCCGACGTGAAGGTCTTCCTCACGGCAGATCCCGAGGCGCGGGCCCTGCGCCGTGCCGTCCAGCGTGCCGGCGGAGACGCTGCCAAGGACAAGGATGCGACCGCCGACCAGGCCGCTGTCGAGGAGATCCTCGCAGACCTGAAGCGCCGCGACGCCTACGATTCCGGCCGCGAGGTTGCGCCGCTCAAGCCCGCCGAGGATGCGGTGCATATCGATTCGTCGCTCCTCTCGGTCGACGAGGTCGTCGCAAGCATCCTCTCGCTGAACGAGGGGCTCAAGGCGATGGATTCCACATCCGTTCCCGCAGAGCCTGCGCCTGAACCTGAGGTCGAGGCTTCTGCCGCGCCCGAACCCGAGCCCGCACCCGCGCCGAAGGGGGAGAGGAAACCCCCCGCCAAGGCTTCGAGGAACGCCAAGTCCTCCGACGGTCCGATGCGCGCGTTCGCAGGCAACTCGTTCGAGGATTACTATGACCACGCGATGTCCGAGTATCCGCTGCTCACGCGTGCATTCTACGGTGTCGTGATCGGCGTCGTCGGCGGCGTTACCAAGCTTTTGTGGCCTTGGAATATCGAGGGCATCGACAAGCTCCTCGATAGGAGCCACGGCCGCATGATCATCATGAACCACGCCGGCTTGCTCGATCCGTTGCTCGTCATCGTCTCCTGCGGCGTGCGCGGCATCGCCGTGCGTCCGATCTTCAAGAGCGAGTTCAACGTGAACAAGCTCACCACCTGGTTCTTCTCGCGTGTTGGCGGCATCCCCGTGAACCGCGGAACCGCAGATATGAAGGCCCTCCGATGCGCCCGCGCCGCCCTCGAGCGCGGCGAGAACGTCCTCGTGTTCCCTGAGGGCACGCGCATCAAGTCCGATGACGAGGAGATTACGATCCACGGCGGTTTCGCGCTCATGGCGCAGCTCGCCAAGGCACCGGTGCTTCCCACCGCTATCGTCGGCGTGCGGGACCTGCGTCCCCGGGGTGCCAAGATCCCCAAGCTCTTCAAGCGCGTCTATGCGAAGGTCGGCGAGGAGATCACATTCGAGTCTCTTGGCGTGAAGGGCAAGAAGCAGCAGGTCGAGGCTATGGAGAAGATCGCCATGGAGAAGGTCTACGAGCTGCGCGACCTTCTGCGCGCGGAGCATCCGGGGAAGATGTAGCCATGGCCGAGGTCAGGGTCGCGGAGCATGCGGGTGCATGCTATGGCGTCGAGCGCGCACTCCAGCTCGCGTGGGACGCCGTCGATTCTTTCGAAGGGGGAATCTTCACCCTCGGCCCCCTCATCCACAATCCCCGCGTGGTCGCCGGCCTCGAAGCCATGGGCGCTCATGTCGTCTCGCGCGTCGATGATGCGGCGGGAGGAACCCTGATCCTGCGGACGCATGGGGTCTCCCCGCATGAGGAGCAGCGCGCACGGGAGGTCTGCACGAAGGTGATCGATGCGACCTGTCCGTTCGTCAAGCGCGTCCACATCGAGGTGGAGCGGCTGAGGCGCGATGGGTACGATGTCGTCATCGTGGGCGAGCCCGGCCATCCCGAGGTTGTCGCCACCCTGGGCCACGCCCCGGGCGCGCACATCATCTCCGCTCTCGAGGACGTGGCGTACGCATCCCTCGGCGACCGCGTGGGCATCGTCGTCCAGACGACCCTCACGGAATCGACCTTGAACGCTGTCGTCGATGCCATCGACGACGGGACGCGCGAGGTCAAGCTCGTGAATACCATCTGCGAGGCCACGGCGCTCCGCCAGGCCGCCGC